>Ga0209187_1000396_pt1 | contig 80489 bp, 53 predicted proteins | sample BantaG_FD_187430 | JGI IMG/M metagenome (GOLD analysis project Ga0209187, IMG submission 187430) | Marine algal microbial communities from Bantry Bay, Ireland - BantryBay_4 metaG (SPAdes) (version 2) | ecosystem: Host-associated > Algae > Red algae > Unclassified | place: Bantry Bay, Ireland...
ATCTCAGTGAAATCATAGTGAATTTGTAGTGAATCAATGGTGAAATACTGGTGAAATTGTAGTGAAATCATGGTCTTTTAAATTTAGTGATTTTCCAATAACCTCCTATATTATCTCCAATTCGCTCAATATAGCCTCCTGTCTTCAACTTCGCTTGATGATTCTTGACTGTTCTTGAAGTTATATTCAGTATTTCTGCTAATTGCTCTGCTGTAAGGTTCGGATTCTTAGTTAATAAATCGAAAGTCATCTCTACCTTCGTTCCGAAATCGTTCCGAATTTGTTCCGCAATCGTTCCGAAGTCATCCCGCAATCGTTCCGAAGCCGTACCGCTACCGTTCCGCAGTTTTTCCGCAGCTTTAGCCGTATACAAGGTAACCTCAATTCCTCCATCTTTCTCAATAATCAAAGGTTCAGGCAGACCTGCTTCACTGCATGATTTATATATTTTCATTGTTCCACGTCCCCAAGTATCGATGTATCCAGCTTTGAAACAAGCATCCGCAATCAGTGGATTAGATGGTTTAGAGTTATGTTCAGTTTTGAGACTCTCTATGGCTAAGCCTGCTGGTAAAGCACCTTCATTCCAGATCGATAATCGATCATCAAAAACCCTTAGCTGGATGGATGCTCCTCCGTATTTTTTATGGACTAAAGCATTGAGCAACATTTCTCTTAAAGCTGCCACCGGATACTCGTCCCTTTCCTTTCTCATCATGCCTACAAAATCCACAGGACGCGTAAGGAACTTATGATTTAATTGAGTTTGGACCTCATCTAAGGTGAATATAAGATTACCTTCTATTACTTCTTGGAACTTCAAGTCTTCACTGTCTTCCCCAAATCGACCGATCATCACTTTACAGTTAGGAATAAATCGATTAGGATCTTTGCCAAATAGAATGATCCCGGATCGCTTGATCTGATCATCATGGGCGACACGAAGTTTTTGCATGATCTCAAGATCAGTAAGACCATCAGTTTCTGGTAATCTACCTTTGCCATCACTATCCGCAATCAACTTCTTAATCGCAGCAGGATCTATGTCTGCCATGGTGGCATTGTCAACGATTACCTCATCCCAAGTTTTGCCTGATTTGGCCAATAGAAAATCGGTCAACTCCGCTCCATTTAATTCATGAGTAGTACTTCCTGATCTTATGTAGAACTTACCCTTGTAGGAAATGGGATTAGTATAAGGGTGAGTGGTGATCTCTATGTATGATTGACCATCTTCTTCTTTTAGATTTACAGATGAGATGATTCCTAAATGAGATTTGATCTTAGAAGGAATATCTTCTAAAAGTTTTTTAGCATTGGAGAGTTCAACAGTTTGGCCTTTATCATCTTTGCCGATGATCAATGTGCCGCCTTCTGTATTTGCAAAAGCACAGATCCATTGGAGATATTCATCTCTCCAATTTTGTTTCCACTCTATGTTTTGCTTTTCTGCCAATTGTTTATGTTGTCTGAACCTTGATTTTTAGGATTTTCTTGATTACTTGATTACTTGATTCTATTATTGTTGTGCACTCTCTTGTGTTGTAAACTCTTGGCTCCAAAATTAATTAATAATCCAATTTCTAAATTATAGGCTTCCACATAATTCATGGCTTGAGCAAGGTGAACATCTTGCAAGTCAATGATGGCCTTGATCTCTACCATAATAACACAGTCTACAAAAAAATCCACTCTTCGTGTACCAATATCCTGACCTTTATACAAAATTTGCATTTCGTGTTCTCTTGAAAAGCTTATCCCTTGTGACTCCATTTCAATGGCTAATGCACGTTGATAGATTAGCTCTTGAAAACCATTCCCCAGATGTTTATGCACTTCCATGGCACATCCAATAATTTTATATGTCAGTTCTTTATGTTTCATATCTTTTGTCTGAACCTTGATTCTCCTGATTCTCAATTTGTCTGAACCTTGATTCCAATGATTTTCTTGATTACTTGATTTTCATTTCATACACATTCATGAAATCATGGCAATCCTCTAATCCTTTTTTAATCATGGTTCAGACATTTTTATTAATTCTCCTGCAAAAGCTTTTTGAAGAAGTGATTTTTTGAGTTCTTCTAAGTTATCAATTTCATTATCGTATGTGGATTTAATCTTTTCAACTTCTTTTAAAATCCTATTGATACTCGCTACTATTTTTTCTTGGCTGCTAACTTTAGGTAAGTTGTATATTTTGAAAGCCCTAATGTCCCGCATATTTATATGTCCAACTGTTGCTCCTTGTGAATGTGATAGCAATTTCTCTTGTACGTTTTTTGACAGAATTAGATAAGCTAAATATTTCGATATAAACTTATCTTTTTTCGGTCTTATTAAAACTGTTCTTTGACCTAAGCATACAAATGTGTTTTCTGGAATTTCACCAATATTTCCAGCTGGAGCTTCACGAGCAAGAATTAAATCGCCAGGAAGAGGAATTGCTCTCCTTGTCCATTTATTATAAGTTTCTTCTGAAACCAAATTAACATTCTCTAATATAAGTTTTCCAAATCCAATATTGGGAGTTCTAATTGATGGATAGCCAGTCTCTTGAGTTGGTGCAGTTTTATGCTCGCAATCCACAATAAGCTCACAAATATCATTTAATGATTCGGAGTTTTTCCCATCAACATTATTGGAAAATTCATCTTGCATGTAGCTTACCAACAACTCCTTCGCATTCTCGATGTTTTTTTCAATGTTGGCTTTAGCTTGGTCTATTTTGGCGAAGGCTTTATCGAGTATTTTGACGATGGCTTTTTGTTCGGGGAGTGGGGGGATGGGTATAAGAACCGAACTTACTAAAGAGATATTCAAGTTTCTAACTGTTGATCCTGCAGCTAACCTATCAAATTCTTTAAAAATATATGGTGAACCCAATAAGTGATACAAAAAATCTTTATCCAATATATTCTTTTCTTTCTCTTTTAATACTAACCAACCATCATGAATACACCCTTTGGTTTTCATAATATAGGGTCTACCAAAGCTCATTGAATTTGAAAGAATAAAATCTCCTTCCTCGACAAGTCTTGTTTTATGTAAACCTTCTTCGGTTATTTTTTGCTTTGTATTATAAATGTATTTATCTGATGCCGTCGCATCACTTATTTTAATCCAATTAAAGCCATCTGGTGAATCGGTTAGGTATTTTTTAATCGGACGAGGCGATCCACCCCTTGCAATTAGCATAACCTCACCCATTTTTTCTATATTCCAGCCCTCTTTCATATCAGCTTTTTCAATGACGACAAAATAGAATTCGTTTCCTTATCCAATTCTTTCATTTCCATCAATATCTCCTCAGGACTTCTCAGAGGCGCTTCCTCAGGCGTATTAGGATTCTTAGGAGAAAGATCAAAAGTCTCTTCATCAATTTCTCCTAGTTTAAACGTCCAAGAGTTTTCCGTTTCCGGCTTCTTCTTTTTCTTATGGTCATCTATAAAGACCTTCATGTCAGCATCATTCAATGGATTTGTTTTACCCATGTTCCTGCCAGGATCCAATTGATAGTACCATATCTTTTTTGTAGGTTCTCCTTTTTGAAAAAAGAGAACGACTGTCTTTACACCTGCACCTGTAAATGTACCTTGAGGCATATCGAGGATGGTATGTAGGTTACAAGATTCGAGTAAGTGTTTTCTTAAGGCTGTGGATGCATTATCTGCATTACTCAAGAAAGTATTCTTAATAACAATGGCTGCTCGTCCACCAGTTTTAAGGGACTTGATAAAATGCTGTAAAAATAGAGAAGCCGTTTCTCCAGTCTTGATGTCAAAGTTTTGTTGTACCTCTTTTCTTTCTTTTCCACCAAAAGGAGGATTCGCTAAGATGACATGATATCGATTTTTCTCTTGGATGTCTCTGATGTTTTCTCCTAAGGTATTGGTATGGATGATATTTGGAGCTTCGATTCCATGCAAGATCATATTCATGATACCGATTACATAAGCAAGATTCTTTTTCTCTTTGCCGTAGAAGGTATTCTCTTGTATCTTCTTCAAGTTACCAGTAGTCTTCTTCATGCGTCCATAAATGTAGTCGTATGCCTCACATAAAAAGCCACAAGAACCAGCGGCTCCATCATAGACTTTCTCACCTAATTGTGGGTCTATAACAGATATCATCGCTCGGATCAATGGCCGTGGCGTATAATACTGTCCGCCGTTACGTCCGGCATTACCCATGTTTTTGATCTTGCTCTCGTAGAGATCACTGAGTTCATGTTTGTCTTTCGATGCTCGAAAAGGAAGACCATCTGCATATGTGATAATCTCTCTTAGATTATAGCCAGATTGAATTTTGTTTTTTAGCTCCGAAAATATTTCACCTATTTTGTATTCGATGGTTTTTGAATCTTCCGCTTCTTGTTTGAATTTTGACAAGTAAGGAAAAAGCTTCTGATCTACAAATGTAACCAAGTCTGGACCTGTCAATGCTCTATGATGATCTACTTCGATAAGCTCAGCATCACCATCTTTGGTTATCTTCATGGGCATTGCCCAATTTCCCCATCGAAACTCTTTTTTGAGAATAAATTTATATTCTTCTGCTTTCAGTTCTGCTTCATCAGACTTCTCTTGTTCCAGTTCATCGAGATACCGTAAGAATAGAATCCAAGATGTCTGTCCGATGTAATCTAATTCACTATCGCAGCCTGGATCTTTCCAGAGTACATCATCTATATTTTTAAAAGTTTGTTCGAACAAGTTTATTTCTCTTTTAGTGCTGTCAATAAGTCACGAGGTTGTACCTTAAGAATCTTGGCGATTTCAAATAAGATCTCAATACTTGGTTGTCTTCTATTCTTAGCATAAGAGTTTACCATATTGTAATTCTTTCCCAATGCTTCAGCTAACCATATTTGAGTAAAGCCTTTATCTTCTAATACCTCTTTAATCCTATTCATTTTGAATTTTCTGGATTTGTATAGGCAATATACTATAAAACTTAGACCATCTCATAAGTATGCGTTCTTCTACTGGATGATTGGGTGGGAATAGATTGCGGGTGGCAGAACAAGCAATGTGTCTAATAGACTCTTTGCTTTTTGAGCGTTAGCCTTTTTTCTAACTCGCTTGTAGCTAACACGTGTATATAAAGACCTTAAGATCAAAGTTAAGTATGCATCACTTATATAGATCATTCTTATAAATCTTATTTTACACGTATTCTATCCCCCACTCTTATCTCCCCCTCACTTGTACAGATGGTATTAGCGCCAAAATATATCTTGTTATCAATTTTCCTATAGGAAGATAGAGTCTTGATAGGTTCTTTAACAGTATTTCCTTCCTTATCGATCGTAATAACTACACATCGAGCACATGGCTTTATTACTTTGAGACATGCCTGTCCGACTACGAGGTCATCGAAGGTATCTTCTATATGCGCCTCCTGTGATGAGATAATAATATTAGCTCGGAAGCGCAGATGATTAATAGGCATATCCAGCTTTTCATTAAGTGTACGCATGCTCTGTTCTCCGAGGATCAGATAAGGATATCCATCGGCAAGACTTACGGTAGTAGTATAGGGCTCATTTAATAATTTCTTTTCTCTATTAGATACATCTGTCATTCTGACCAATCGAACTTCTTGCGAAAGCTGCTCGGAGAACCAACGACTTATATTAGAGTCTACCTCATGTGTGTCCAACTCGCTGTCCCATATTCTTACATTGATGATGTTATCTTGTTGCTGCTCTAAGGGTATGGTTATACTTGCATTCTTACTATTTACAATAATATTATCCTCATCCATACTACATGAGAATGTCGCAAGAACGTGATGCTCTCTCTGCGTGATAAATTTGCCATCAGTATCTACAAGCATCCATCGTCTATCATATTGAAAACCTTCTGTCAGTGCCATAGCTGACATGACTTGTATACCACCTAGTGACTTTATAGGATATATCCATAACTCTTTGACGATGTGTTCCATATATTACAATTATGATACGGTCTTAAATTTATTAACTATTTTCTGTCCCCTATTCTTAAATCCTGCTGATCCATGTGGGAGATGTTCTTCTATTTCTGCTACCAGTTCTGATCTGAGGTCTGGATATTTTTCTGCTATCTTAGACATTACTGTCATGGAAAAACAACGTATAGCAATGGCATTCTGTGGATTACTCAGAAATCCATAACACTTTTCATAGAGTTGCCCTTCTATAGATTCTGGGATGACGATGTCTTCATAGATTCTAATAATATTTCTTACCTGTGCATCATGAGATGGGTTACTGAGTGTCTCTACAAGTTGCTCATGATACGGTGCTATCATCTTAGGATATTTTCTACCTAATACGCCTATCGACCAAGCTGCTCTCTGATTATATCTCCAATGCCACTTATGATCTAAGAACAAATTCATAAGCGCCTTCCACTTATGTATGTCATCGACCACATAATCGACTACTCTTTTGCGGTGTTCTATCCTCATAGGAGCATCCAACATGGCCTTGATATCGTCGAGAAATTTCATTTAGGTAACAAATTATAAAAACTTATATATAAATTACGGACAAAGTTAGTTATATACGATAATAACAATATCTTCGCATTCCATCCCATCTTTAATTATTTCTTATAACTATTACTTAGATTTTTTATCCTTCAGCAGGGCTATTGATGAGAGAAATAAAAAGATATACGGTAACTGCGGCATTACCATATGCTAACGGACCTCTGCACATTGGCCACCTAGCTGGGGCCTATTTATCTTCAGATGTATATGTGAGATTTCTAAGATTAAGCGGTAAAGATGTAGTATTTATCTGTGGGTCAGACGAGCATGGTGCTGCCATCACCACTAAAGCTATCAAAGAGAATACAACGCCTCAAGAAATAGTAGATAAGTATCACGAGTTATTTAAAGATACATTCACTAAGATGGGTGTCTCATTTGACATGTATCATAGGACTTCAGATTCTGTGCATCATGAGACTTCACAGGGTTTCTTCAGAACATTAAATGAGAAAGGAGAATTCGTAAAGAAAGAATCAGAACAATATTATGATCCTGAAGCTGAGCAGTTTCTTGCTGATAGGTACATCAAAGGGACTTGCCCAAAGTGTCAGCACCCCGAAGCATATGGCGATCAATGTGAAAATTGTGGCTCTTCTCTAAGCCCTACGGAGCTTATTAATCCACAGAGTACATTAAGTGGCGCTAAGCCAGAGTTACGTAATACGACACATTGGTTCTTATCATTAGACAACAGTGAGGCTTGGCTCAAAGAGTGGATTAATGATGGCGTAGTAGATGGTAATAAATTACATTACCCAGAAGACTGGAAAAATCATGTCGTAGGACAATGTAACTCATGGCTGGAAGGTGGCCTGCAGCCACGATCCATGACACGTGACTTATCGTGGGGAGTGGATGTACCACAAGAACTGGAAGGTGCTGCAGGTAAGAAGCTGTATGTGTGGTTAGATGCGCCGATAGGATATATCTCCGCGACTAAGCAGTGGGCAAAAGAAAACAATAAGGACTGGGAGCCATACTGGAAGAGTGAGGACACGGCTCTCGTACATTTTATAGGTAAAGACAATATCGTATTCCACTGTATCATATTTCCAGCGATACTTAAGGCACACGGTGACTACATTCTCCCAATTAATGTTCCAGCTAACCAATTTATGAATCTTGAGGGAGATAAGATCTCTACTTCTCGTAACTGGGCAGTGTGGGTACATGAGTATCTGCAAGATTTTCCAGGGCAAGAAGATGTCATGCGCTATGTCATGATTAAGAACATGCCAGAGTCTAAGGACAGTGAGTTTACATGGAAAGGATTCCAAGATGCTAATAATAATGAATTGGTTAATAACTTAGCCAACTTCGTCAATAGAGTTATCGTCTTGATCAATAAATATTACGAAGGTGTAATTCCAGAATTCGATGAGAATCTTGACATCTTAGGATGTGATTATGAGGATGAGATGAGCTTCCATGATTCTGAGATCCTGAGATTGTTTGATAATGTAGATGCTGTATGTTCGAGTCTGAGGAAGTATGATTTCAGAGGTGGCCTGACACAACTTATGCAGATATCTTCTAATGGTAATCAGATTCTACAGTTCAATGAGCCATGGAAAAACATTAAAGAGAATCCTGAGCAAGTAAAAGTAGTTATGAATCTCATGGCGCAATATGTAAGAGTAATCAGCATATGCATTAAGCCATTCTTACCATTTACTTCTGATAAGATGTGTGATCTTCTTAACATGGATAAGTTATCTGAATCAGGAGAGTTATTAGATCTATCTAATATGCTTGCTGAAGGAGAACTGCCTATAGCTGCTGGCCATAAGGTATCAGAACCTGTACACCTATTCTCTCGTATAGATGATAAAGTCATCCAAGCTCAAGTAGACAAACTCCATGCAACGAAAGTCGAAAAAGTAACACCTATCGCTGCGCCTACTAATGGCAGTGTCAAAGATATCATCGAGTATGATGATTTCGTCAAGCTTGACCTCAGAGCAGCGACTATCATAGAGGCCACTAAAGTTAAGAAAGCTGATAAGCTACTACAGCTCACCGTTGATCTTGGATACGAAAAAAGAATTGTTGTCTCAGGTATAGCGCAACACTTTAGCCCTGAAGATATTATAGGTATCAAGGTGACATTGCTTTCTAATCTCGCACCAAGAAAAATACGTGGCGTCGAATCTAGAGGTATGATCCTTATGGCTGAAAATGAAGACGGAGAACTCAACTTTGTAGCGCCGGCCAAGTCAGCGCAGAATGGGAGTAAGATATCGTAGTATACAACCCTGAGAAGCGAACCCCATCCTAATGTTCTCCTCATTGAGAGAAGGAAAATCAAAAGTATTCTTGGGGTCAGAAAAACCTACCATTAATCGTCACCTAAGTGACCAAAAATTCGCTCTTCCCTAGCAAGTGAAGAGGAGAAAATGGCTCAGCCTAATCAAAATTCTACTCACAACTGATTCTAACTCTCAATTAAAGAATTTATCATTAAGTTTATCTTATGTATCAACCCATTAATTTCTGCATAATAAGATAGATGAACATAAAATCCTTATTACTGCTTACATTATCCAGCTTATTTATTGGGGACTCATACGCTCAACTCTCTGATAGTGCTACCATATCTATACTTACCGTAAGACAGGGTGACAGTGTAGACAATGCATTTGGACATACTGCAGTATGGGTCGTGGATCCTATTAGTAAAAAAAGTGAAATCTATAACTTTGGAATTTTTGACTTCGATGAGCCAGGTTTCTTGATGAAGTTCCTACGTGGCAAGTTGTTATATTCTTTAGGTATAAATGGTAAGAAGAGTTTCTTTAATAATTATACTGCGCAGAAACGTACTATACTCGAACAGAAACTTAATCTCAATGCTAAACAAAGAAATGATATCTATCTAAGCCTAAGAGAAAATTATAAAAAAGAGAATCGCAAGTATTTATATGACTTTTTTTTTGATAACTGCTCTACACGACCGAGAGATCTTTTGTATAACAATCTTCCTGAACTTTCAGAAGCTAACACAGAGACTCCAACTAAAACTTTCCGAGATCTTATAGATGAGAATGTATTTGCCCGACCTTGGATGGATTTTGGAATCGATCTTATTATAGGTAAGAAAGCAGATAAGATAGCGAGCATCCAAGATCAGATGTACCTACCAGAATACTTCTACAAAAAATTAAACAATCTCAGCAATGGCGGAGAGCCATTAGTCAGTTCTGCGGAGATAATATTAGACTATGAGCAAGAAGCAGAAGCAAGGAAACATGTGCCTTGGCTTACACCTGCACTTATATTTGGGATATTACTATTGTTAGAAGTGATACTTTTTATAGCGTATAGAAAACGTTCTGATACAACATTTGTAAAGCTCTATGATAAGATGTGGTACATTATCATAGGTATCTCATCTTTAGTTATTCTATTCATGTGGTTTGGAACTGATCATATAGCGACAGGAGACAATCTGAACGTTTTTTGGCTTAACCCGCTTTTTCTCATTACTATATTCTCAAGATCAAGAATTCTAAAAATTTTATTAGCCTTTTTTATGGTTACAGCCTTAATCGTAGGTGTTACCGTCCAGCAATTTCATATCGCAAGCATCCTCATCATATGTCTACTTCTTGTAAAATTAGCTCGACAACTACAGGTTAGTAAGACCTAAAAAAACTTCAAGGGATTAAAACACATAAGAGACATTAATCTTTACATTATATCTTGAACTACAAGCCACGTTTCTTATAGAACTTCTTTTTCGAAAAACGTAATTTAAGCTTTCTCTCTCCATACTTATCGGGAGCATATTGTAGGTGTAGTTTTAACTTTCGTCTCGCGTATCCTTCTTTCTCTGGGATTATCGAGATATCTCGTTCCTTAAGATTATAGAACGGTAATGACAACCATATATCTGGATCATCTTCGTGATAGTGCCCCTCGATAAACATATCAAAGGCGCTAGATTGTAGCTCCATTAGAGGTACGTACAGACTATCTCCACTTAGGAATAATTTATTTTCTATAGGTGCAAATCTCACATTCTTGAATCTATGAGCATGTCGGAATTTCTTACCTATGGCATGCATCCAAGGGGCTTCATTAATCTCTAAGTTGTCTATTCTGAACTTGATGTCGGCATTCGTTAAGTGGCGGTCATTTATGTCTGTGGTGTAGGACATTTTTTGTGAGAACTTAATATCAAGATCTATTAAACCCGTGATATACGCAAGGTTAGGATACGTTTTCTTAGTAATCAGTTCTACATCTTTTAATAAAGGCTTTATATCAATATTATCAGCCTCTATATGTGTATTAATTTCTTTTATATTTTCTAAAGCGAGATCTAAATCAGCTGAAAAATCGATATGTCCAACTCCATAATCAAAATTTAGATCAGAGATATAGAGCACAGAGTCAAGTAAAGAAATATCACTATGGAAATTATAAATGGCTAACTGATCAGAATACTCAATAGTATCAAAATCCATAAGAATATCAGGAGAAAAACGATACAATAGCTCTATAAGATTTTTCTCAAAAGATGGCTTCTCTATCTCCCCCGTATTCTGCTCTACCTCTCCTATCGGGAACATAGCACTTGTATCTATATGGAATATATCAATAAAATCATCCCACTTAATCTTAGGCGAATAAACCTGACTCGTCGTCTTTACTTGCTGACCTGTGTTCTCAAGTAGTACCTCAGACATATGTATTACTTCGCCTTCTAAACCAATTTCTTGCCTCAGAGAACTTGAGTTCATAAGTATATTATAAGTCGCCGTATCATTATCCACCGAGAGATCAATGTTAGTAAGAAGAAAAGTAACGGAAAGTGGCTCGTATAATACTTTACTACTGTCTATAGTCAGATCTATCTGGGAGTTTTTAAATACACCATTTAATGACGTATTCTCTCCACTATATTTTATACTGAGATTAAATAATCCATCATTAAAAAAGAACTGATCATTCTCCAAGTAATCATTTAAGACAACTGGATTACCGATAATTTGTATATCCGTATCTATAGGATATGAAATCGTATTACTTATAGAATCTTTAGTTTCTATAAAATCAAATACTATACGTGCATACTTAACACGTTCTTTTGTACTATTGAAAATTATATCACCGGAGAGGCTTTCTGTGACTATTCCTGTCGAGTCATTGATGATCCCATCCAGATGCAATTTAATATCAAAATCCTCAGGCAAATGATTAAGATTGCGTAAATCTGAGACACCAAAATAATCAAAGGGCGGTAGCAATTCCGATAGATCTACATCCTTAGCATTTAGATTTATAGTAAAAGGCGTCTTATCATCTGAGGATATATCTATCCTACAATCATATTTCACTTGCCCGTTATCTAAGTTAAAGCTTGCATTGTCTATTGCCACAATATTCTTCTCAGGAAAGTAAATTCTTGCATTGATATCCTCGATAGAAGTACGATCATAATAGCCAGAAGAATCTATAGCTATATTAATATCTGGTTGAAAATGATATTGTATACCACGAAGCGTTTGCTTCATAGATTTCCTCTGTTCATCTTCAGATTTTACAACATTATTCTCTGACCCTTGTCCGAGGATATATATGAAGTCTTGCCACGTCATCCGCTTAGTTCTGATATTAACATTGGACTTTACCCTATTAATCTCATCACTATTTAGCAAGCTTACAAAGTTACTGACTTCTCCATCAAGAGATAAATTATATTCCTCATCTACAGTAAGTCCTTTAATTTTGAAGGTAGCATCATTGGCTTTTTTCTCAAGATAAATTGACTTTAAAGGCAAAACTACCTCAGAAGGAAGATAAGTAACTTCACTATCAATTATCTTCATAGTCAGGTCACTGTTATCTATCATATTCATAACATTATTAAGCCTACCACTGATCTTAGAATCAATTGTAAATCTACCATCCTTAAAAAGAAACTTATCATTATTTAATTGCTGACTTATAATCTTAGTCGGGCCACTAACATTAGCAAGAGAGGTGATGGTAGCTGGATGATTAGGCCCCGATAAGATAAGAGCATCCCTAAGTTGTATCTCTGCTCCCCGCGTTACTGTAGTGCCTTTATCTATATCAAATCGTACGAAGCGCTTGTCTCTAATAATTCTCTGATAATTCTTATCAGTATATATATCATTAACGAAATGGCCAGAGACTCTGGTATTTTCAAATATCTGCCTATTTATAATCAATCTATTACCCTGTAATCGATAATCGATATCTACTCGCAGTGGATGCGATGGCATTATCGTAAGCCTTGCTTCTGTATGAAATGTCCCATCAATCTTGTACGGATCCAAGGTCCTCTGCAAATTAGGAGAGAGTAGTAATTTCGTAAGTCCAAAATTGGTTTTATCATTCTTAAAATATAACTGAGAATTCTCACTCTTGTCACTATTAAGATAAGCGGCAAATAATAAACGCTCATCATTAATCTGTAATAGAGTCGTATCTATATAAATCCTATCGTCTCCGACTTCTATGTCAAAATCCCCAGTCAGGTCTGCTTCTTTAAGAAAAGATCCATTATCAGGATTAAGTGTAAAATCTAAAATTTTTGTATCAATATTAGCACGTATAATCATCCTATCATCTGTATTCTTAGCTAATGAGATATCACCGTTCTTAAGATAAGTTCTTATAGACTGCCGCTTTCTGCTGTCACTAAAATCTAACAAGGTATTAGTTATGTCAAGTTCTAAATTCTTAGTATCTAAACTCCATTTCAGATTGTGATCTTCAAGGGCTTTAGTGCCACTTCTAAGTAATATCTTATCAAAGTTAAATTGTCCATTGTCATCTCTTTTGATAATCAATTCTCCAGAATCAACCTTAATAGATTTTAATTGAACTTTCTTAGATGACCATGCATTGTTCTTGAAGCTGACGTGTAGTTGTCGAGCAGAAAAAATCACTGAGCTATCTATATGACTATCCCTATTCGCTACACTTATGTTATTAAGAGTTACCTGTGCATTAGGATAAGAATTCCATATATCAATGACTGCTTTATCAAATTGAATTTTAGCATTTTCTAAACCAGAAATATCCTCGAATTTTTTAGTTAGATTAGACTGTAGGTAGATATTATAACTTAGCGTGAATAAGAATAGAAGGACCACCAATATTACAATCAGATAGATCAGTATACGTAATAGTCCTTTCAATGCTTTAATCATAACCCCTTCTCATCTCTATTATATGCTATCAGAGATAACACAAAGATAATGATTGCTTAATTACTAAACCAAGATTCTATTTTCAATTTGTATATTTATAAGTGATAATTCGTTTACATCATTCATATAATTCCTGAAGTATCTTTAAGCTTAATATAGATAAGGGCATATTTAGAGCAACCAACAGTATCTGGAATGCACTCAGACTTAATGACCCATGGAGTATAGGATATGTAACAACAATTATCGACAATGAGAAAATAACTGACGAGAAATCATGGCAGTCATATTACTATAAATCTGGTGAGATACGAACTTCCATACTTGATACGCTCAATAATACGACCAGCGACTTACTCGCTAATCGACTACTGCCATCTATAGATCAATCGACATTCAATAAGTTATCAGATGATGTCAAGAGTATAAATTATGAATATGGTAGAACTGTAGCTGACTTAAATTATAAAGCCGAGGTACTCCACCACCATTGTAATAAGTCCGATATTAATCTCAATTACGAAGAGGCGGTAATCTGCGTATCATACAGAATAATAGGCGAAACATGGAATGGCATCATGCTCAGAGAAAAGAACACTATAAAATCGCTTATAGATAAATTTCCAAACTTAGAATTCAAAAAAACAGATGGCATATTTGATCATAGATATGCTGTAGACTTTAATGTACTTAGGAACTCAAGACTTATATGCGGCATCCAAGTAAAACCTAAATCGTACCTCTACAATATGTCATATGTCCTAAAGGCTAAGAGCGCCAATAAAGCAAAGAATAAAAAATATCAAAAAGAATATGGCGTCAATGTCATAGATATTATCTCAAGTCAATCAGGTGAAATCTATAATAAAGAATGCTTGAAATCCATAAATGCCGCAATAGATTTGGTCTAAAAGCTTTGGATGAATAAGTGTCTATTTATAATGAGATTAACAACATAACTGCCTTTATGTCCTTAAAGTGGACTGAAACAGAACATTATGGCAGAGATATGGCTTATATTACTTGTGGTACGAGTATTGACAAGATAATGATATAGAAAATAAGATATGTTTAAAAATTTGATGGCCCCTACTTTTGGGAATGGAAATTCTAACCCAGAGGTAATCCCTATATTCAGTGTAGATGACGAAAATGAGAATGGTAAAGCTGATAGAAAAAGCATCCCTAAAGACCTTCCGATATTAGCTCTTAAGAATACTGTTCTATTTCCAGATGTGGTTATTCCTATAACAGTGGGTCGATCAAGATCAGTACAAGCTGTTAATGAATCATCCAATAATCATAAATACATAGCAGTATTTACACAAAAAGATACTAAGACAGAATCTCCAGCTGAGGATGATCTATACAAGATAGGAACGATAGCCCGTATAATAAAAGTCCTAAAAATGCCTGACGGTACGACTACCGCTGTCCTCCAAGGTAAGTACAGAGCAGAACTCTCAAAACTGAATCAAGTAGATCCTTTTCTACTTGGAGAAGTAAAGCAAGCTCCAGTAGAGCAATCTGAGTCACTTGAACTTAAGGCAACTTTAAGCACGATTAAAGACATGGCTAAGAAGATAATAGACCTATCTCCTCAGATACCGCCAGAAGCTTCTGTGATGCTGGAGAACGTTAAGACGGATAACTTCTTATTGAATTTTATATCATCTAATCTTAACGTAAATAAAGAAGAAAAGCAAAAACTACTGGACATACCAGATATCGCTACAAAGGCTCAGACAGTATTAGAGAAAGTCAATGCAGAACTACAACTTGTAGAAGTCAAAGGACAGATAGAGTCTAAGGTGAGAGGTGATATAGAAAGACAACAACGTGATTACTTCCTTAATCAACAACTGAAGACTATCCAAGATGAATTAGGTCAGAATCCTCAGAAGGAGCAGCTTAATGAACTAGAGATAAAAGCAAAAGATAAAAAGTGGCCAGAATATGCTATGAAGCATTTCGCAAAACAAATGGCACGTACTAAAAGGATGAATCCTCAGGTCGCAGAGTATTCTGTGATGATGAATTATCTGGAAGTTCTTCTCGATCTTCCGTGGGATACTTACACTGAAGATAATTTTGACTTAGCGTCGGTAAAAAAGGTGTTAGACAAAGACCACTATGGGCTGAAGGATGTAAAGGAAAGAATACTCGAGCATCTTGCAGTACTGAAACTCAAGGGAGACATGAAAGCGCCTATATTATTATTAGTAGGTCCTCCCGGAGTCGGTAAGACAAGTCTTGGTAAGTCTATCGCTAAGGCTGTTAATCGTAAGTTCGTCAGAATGTCGCTTGGTGGATTACGTGATGAAAGTGAAATACGAGGACATAGAAAAACTTACATCGGTGCTATGCCAGGTCGTATTATACAGTCAGTAAAAAAAGGACAATCTTCTAATCCTGTATTTATTCTTGATGAGATAGATAAGGTAGGGTCGGACTTTAGAGGTGATCCTTCTTCTGCATTACTTGAGGTCTTAGACCCGGAGCAGAATTCTACTTTCTATGACAACTACTTAGAATTGGATTATGATCTCTCTAAGGTGATGTTTATCGCGACAGCTAACTCCCTTAATAAGATACAATCGGCACTACTCGATAGAATGGAAGTGATAGAGATCAGCGGATATTCGCAAGAGGAAAAAATTGAAATCGCTAAAAAACATCTCGTTCCAAAGCAGCTAAAAGCACATGGTCTAAAAGCCAGAGATGCCAAATTATCAAAACCTGTACTCTCTAAAATAATCAGTGAATATACAAGAGAATCAGGTGTAAGATCATTAGACAGAGAGATCGCTGGAGTAATGAGAAATGTGGCAAAGAAAAAAGCAATGGACGAAGCATACAATGTGAGTATCTCTGAAGCTGATATCACGGAAATATCGGGACCATATAAATATCCGCCTAATGAGTTTGCTCAGATATCTAACTCAGGTGTCGCCTTGGGCTTAGCATGGACGCGAGTAGGCGGTGACATTCTTTACATCGAAGCTATTCTTAGTCATGGGAAAGGTAAGCTGACCCTTACGGGAAATCTTGGTGATGTAATGAAAGAATCTGCAACCACGGCATTGAGTTATATCAAAGCTAATTCGGCAGATTTTGGTATCGACGAAAAGCTATTCGGTGAGAAAGACATACACATACATGTGCCACAAGGAGCTATACCTAAAGACGGACCGAGTGCCGGTATCACAATGATGACAGCGATAGTCAGTGCATTTACAGGTAAGACAATTAAGAATGGTATCGCAATGTCAGGAGAGATAACCTTAAGGGGCAAGGTGCTTCCCGTCGGAGGTATAAAAGAGAAAGTACTGGCTGCAAAAAGATCAGGATTGAAGACAATAATTCTATCTTCATTGAATAAGAAAGATGTCTCTCAGATCGACAAAGATTTCATAAAGGGTGTAAAATTTATTTTCGTAGAGAAGATGAATGATGTCCTTAAGTTAGCTGAAGTCATATAATCTGGGACAATTCCATAGATGAAAGTGAACTCTACAGTTAAATTGTGGTTAAAAGTTTGAATGCCATAATGACCAACATTATATTGTAGTTCTGAAAATAGATATGATAAGACTAAGTTTCATTTTTGCAATTTTATACCTCTTCACTTTTGACCTTTCAGCTCAGAAGGAGGCTGAGGTGGTTGACGATAACTTATTACAATTTTCTGGTGTAGTCGTCACTCAAGACGAGTATGGTGAGATGGTACCATTACCCTATACTTCTATTGCAATTAAGGGTACATCTAAAGGAACCTACGCTGAGATAGACGGATTCTTCTCGATAGTAGCCCAGACGTCAGATACGATCGTATTCAGTAGAATAGGATTTCAGACCGTAGAGATAGATATTCCAGATACGCTTGATTCTAAGTTCTATTCTTGGTATCAGATTATGAGCAAAGACGATGTCTTATTGCCTGAAGCAGTCATATATCCTTGGCCGAGTAAGGATCACTACCGTATAGAATTTCTTGCACTCGATGTCACTAATGAACTACGAGAAAGAGCTAAAGATAATATCGCCAAAGAAGTTCTCGAAAAAATGGAACACTCAGTTGCTCCTGATGGGCAAGAAGCCTATTCTTTAACTCAAGAAAAACAGTTTCAAGAATTTAAATATTCTGGACAGTATAAGCCTCAGAATATTTTCAATGTAGCATCATGGGCACAATTTATTAAGGCGTGGAAGCGTGGTGACTTTAAGAAGAAGAAAAAGAAGAAAATAAAATAAATCTTGCTTACCTTGATTAGTAGATAATTTAATTATGGCTAAATGTCTTACTTGCAAAAGTAAACTTACTGGAAGAGCTGATAAGAAATTCTGTGATTCAGAATGCAGGACCGCTTATCACAACAAGCTTAATAGCTTTCAGAATAACTTTATAAAAAACGTCAACAATATTCTTAAAAAGAACAGACGTATACTAATGCAACTTAATCCCAAAGGAAAGTCGAAAACTACAAAGAAAGACTTACTCGATCTTGGATTCAAGTTCTCATACTTCACTAATGAGTACGTCACCAGGAGTGGCAATATTTATCACTTCGTATATGAGCAAGGCTATATAGAATTAGAAGATGAGAAATATGCATTGGTCGTCAGAAAGAAGTATGTTAAATAAAATATAGTAAATCTACCCTACACATTACAGAATAGTCATAACCCTATGTCAGCAAGTAAAATTTTATTAAAGTTAGGTGTATTAGTGATTCTAACTATTACTTATACTTCTTGTAAAAATAATAGCGAGACCAAAGATGATAAATCTGGAAATGCTACTAAGCAATCACCTATACCCACTAATGGAAATAAATCCGCAACTGACAACACAGATAATCATCTCAACACAGGCGGGTTAATATGGACAACATTCGATGCACTGCCAGATAATAAATCAAAAAAGAAGTATCTCGTAGATATATATACTGACTGGTGTGGATGGTGTAAGGTCATGGACAAAAAGACGTTTACTGATCCTGAAATTCAAGCATATCTCAAAGAGAATTTTCATCTTATTAAATTCAATGCTGAGCAAAAAGAAAGTGTGAGTTATAAGGATAAGATCTATGAATGGCAGGCAGGAAATAGAAATGGTTATAATACACTTGCTAAGGAGTTATTAGGTAGAAGAATGTCATACCCTACAATGGTCTATCTCGACGAAAACTTGAATAAAATCATCGCTATTCCGGGATATAAGAAGCCACATGAGCTAATAGCTGAATTAAAAGCAATAAATGAAGGGTCTTAGGCATCAAAATACTCTCATATAAGTATCATTGTCTTGAATGATCTTTAGGAATCAAAGTTTTTGCTTTATATTAGATTTCCGATACAAAAAAATCCAAATTATGAAATACATATTAACTTTTTCTCTCATAGCTTTTCTAAATGTTTTCGTTAGTGCTCAGAAGGAGAATACTGCATTCTTGGAGAAGAAAATGATGTCTTGGCTTGATACAGAGATAAGTACTTTCTCATCTGCAATAGAAAAAGCTGAAAATGCTCATGTCAATAAAGATATTTCTTCTATAGGAGATAGTAAGATGATGTTACTAAGAGGTCTCAGAAGATTTTCTGCTAACTGTGATTTATTGTATAATCAGATTGCTTCTGATAGAATTAAACTCAATGAAAAAGAACAAAAAAGTGATATCATAATCGGTAACTTCAGATACGACCGTAAGAAAAGTCAGGATAGATTGCAAGAATTATATATAGATGAATCTTCTGAAAAACAACTACAAGAGGAAGTTGCTCAGATCGAGACGAAATACGCAAAGATTCAAAACCATAATTTGGATTTCTATCCACAACAAAAAAATACAACGGCTAATATCGCTGATGCTAAGGACATCTTAGCGGCTGCTCAGAATATCAGTCAATTACTTCACAAAGGAATAATTTCAGAATAAAACAATATATGTCTTTCGAAACACAAGGAATAGTACACAAGATATTTGATACAGAAAGCAAATCAGATACTTTTAAAACTCGAGAATTCGTCATTAAGCAAGAGGGTAATTATCCTCAATTCATTAAATTTCAACTTACACAAGATAGATGTGATCTCGTATCACAATATAAAGAAGGAGATACTGTAAAGGTTTCTTTTGATCTAAGAGGGAGAGAATGGAATGAGAAATATTTCACCAACCTTAATGCATGGAAAATAGCAGGTGTCACACAAGAAGCTGCAGCTACACCGCCAGAAAGTGGACAAGCATTTCCTCCTATGTCAGAACCCGCTAATACTAATACAGGAAATGGTGCTATGGCTGAAGATTTTGACGACTTACCTTTCTAAGATAATCCAAATGACAAAAAAAAGCAGATTATAGAAATTCTATAATCTGCTTTTTTAATACCTTTTCTTGATAATTATCAAGCCTCTGCCGGAGTAGGATTATTGATTTCTTCTATTACAGTCAGTATCTGATCGCCATGTGATTTAGTGACAACCTTAGAGATAATCTTATCTATGATCCCTTCTTTATTGACTAAGACAGTTGTTCTATACACCCCAGTAATCTCCTTACCCATAAATTTCTTAGGGCCCCATAGTCCGAAAGCTCCTATCATTTCCTTTTCTGTATCTGCAAGAAGATCATATTGGAATTCATATTTATTTATAAATTTCTCATGCTTCTTGACCTTGTCAGGGCTTACGCCGAATACTTTGTAGCCTTTCTTAGTGATAGCAGAGAAGTTATCTCTGATACTGCAGGCTTCCTTGGTACAACCGGGAGAGTCATCTTTAGGATAGAAAAATAAAATATAATCTTGTCCCAATAAACTTTCCGATGTTACAGTTTTCTCATTTTGGTCTAAAAGACTAAACGATGGCACTTTCTTTCCTTCTTCGATTTTAGTTAGTGTTTCCATTCCATTCTGAACACGAAATATCTTATAATGTTTAGATAAATAAAGAAATAATTAAACAAAAATTTATTATTTACTACTTGCTGAAAATACTGCGTGGGTTTAAGTAAGATTTGAAGAAGATTTGAAGCAGATTCAAAGCAGATTGGTGATTATGGAATAGTCCTATTTAAGGTAGTGAGATTACCACAATTATCGCTTACACTCAGCACAAAACGGTGAGGGGCTTGCCCCAATCTGTCAAAATCATCAAATATTAAGACATCATTTTTAAGATCGTATTTCATTCTTATCCATTGGTCATTGACTGTTGCACGGTATGATAGATCGTCTAATCTACCATCAGGAATGAGGTCATCTGTTATCCTAAGTTTCCACGGAGACTTCTTAGATGATTGCAGATTGATGACTTCTATACGTGGCGCATTCTTATCTTTGTATACATAAAACTGACCTAATTCGTCAACTTCAGAATATAGTTTTCCGCCAGTCGTATCAGCACCGAAGTCATGAAATTTTCCTTTATTATCTTTAGATATTATAGTCCACTGATCATTGTATTCTCTCGGTATAGATGATGATATTTTATATCGCTTTCTTACTGGAATAGACCTATCACCTATACTTATCATATGGCAATTCTGATTAAGGGCTACCTCTTTTGAAGATTGAATATTCAGATTCTGTGGACTAAAGAATGCCTCTGCATCAAATGCTATTTCGAATACCCCACTGGCTGTCTTATAAGCTTCCTCACATGATATTACAGGTTCTACATCGGTACTTTCCTTAGAAATCTTTTTAGATAATTTGAACTCTGTTTTTACTTCATTACCGCGGATATCGATTACTTCGATTCTTACAGCTTTGGTATCACCTGTATTGAATGATATTACTCCACTCCCCGTTGATGCTGATTCTGCAAAGTCACTACACTTCTGCCTGTAGAGTAGATATATCTTTTGTGATAGCGTCTTGTATCTACCATAATCCATAAATGCATTTATCTTGCGATTATCATTAAAAGAAAAAGCGTCTGCTTTCCAGTTATAATGTAAGCTGTCATCTACATACATCTTATAACTATATATACCATTCTTATTACTGGCACCATTCATACTATCATACATCTGTAATCCTAATCCTACCTTACTTGAAGATACTGAGACTTCAGGTAGATGGAGTTCATAGCCTAGTTTCTTAGGGTTAAAATACTTGACATCCGACTTACCTACTTTATCATTATCATCGATATCGTATATGTATAACGCTTGCAGTACCGGCGGCTTACTATCTTGCGGTCCGAATCCATACAACTCTGGATTGACAGGAGTCTCAGAAGCCGTCTCTCTTATCTCGAAGTGGAGATGTGGACCAAATGATCGCCCCGTATTTCCCATCCGTCCTATCTCTTGACCCTTAACCACTGCAAGGAGGCTATCCGGCAGATATATATCAACTTCGAAGCTCTCGAGGGCATACTGAACATCCTCAAGGTAAGTACTTATCTCAGGTATAAAATTATCGAGATGTGCATAGACACTTGTATAGCCATTAGGGTGATCAATGTACAAGGCATTACCATAACTACCGCTTGTAATTCTGATACGAGATATATAACCATCATGAACCGACTTGATCACATCGCCGACAACACCACGTCGAGATTTTATATCGATACCGGAATGGAAGTGATTACTTCTCAGCTCCATAAAGTTGCCAGACAGTACAACCTTATGATCTACAGGCGACACAAATCCTAAAGTATCGGACGCATACACACTTATTGCCATTACTATCAATGACATCAATACTATAATCTTCAACTTCATGATAGAGTTATGGCTTTCAGTTTTTGTAAAGCGATATAAGGATAAAGCTTCTTTTCTTGTATGTCACTTCTAAACTTAGAGATAACGTCATTTAAATTATTAGATTGTAAGATCTGTTGGATAAGGACCTCCTTATAATGTGTATCGAAGTAATGTAACTCTTGAGACGCTCTCATGGCATTAAGCTTTCCATCCGAAGACATAAAATCATAATACGATTCTATATGATCATCTAAATTTTGGATATGCCTATCAGACATCGAAGAATATAATCCCGTCTTGGCTTTCCATCCGTAAGTATTGGGCAGCATCAATTTAAGTGATTGCTTGTATGCCTCCAAGGAGTTCTTAGCTGAAGATTCTAAGGGCCCATCAGCTTTGTTGATAAGAAGAATATCTGCCATCTCCATAATGCCTCGCTTAATTCCTTGCAGATCATCACCGCCTCCAGGTTGCAAGAGCAATATAAATAAGTCTGCCAGATGTCGAGCTTCATATTCTGATTGCCCGACTCCTACAGTCTCTAAGAAGATGTAGTCGAATTGTGCTAAGCGGCAGATATGAGTCGCTAAGAAACTTGCAGGCGCCACACCACCGACAGAAAGCGAAGAAGGCATAGGCTTAATATATACCTTGTCAGAATTGACAATATCTTCCATGCGTGTCTTATCTCCAAGGATACTTCCTCTGCTGATATTACTGGAAGGATCTACAGGCAACACAGCTATCTTATGTCCCTTATTAATCAAGTGCTGACCATAACTATTGACAAATGTACTCTTCCCTACTCCCGGTGCTCCAGATAATGCGATGACACGACTGTGACCTGTATCACTTATATCTCGCAGTACGTTATAGAGTAGCTCATGATCATTTGGTATACGGCTTTCGGCTTTAGATATAAGGTAACTTAATATTGTAGGATTCTGATCTATGATACCTTTCTTGCATTCATCATGAGTATAAGATACAGCTGGATGTTTCTTATAGTGTGGGTTAATATTTTGAGCCGGATCTGACAATGGACTTATGAGATATTATTCTTTCTGATTATGATATATTACAATTCTGATACCGAGATCATCTTATCTTCCACCTCGTGTACGAGAGCAATATAATTAGGATCTCGCTTTGTTAATCTATTCCTCTCGATAGGTAGATCTACATGTATATGTTCTACAATCTTAGACGGTTGCGATTTCATAATATAGATATCGTCTGCAAGATATACTGCTTCAGAAATATCATGTGTTACAAATACAATAGTTGACTGGAATTGTCGCCAGATATTAGTCAATAGATCTTGCATTGTAAGACGTGTCTTGACATCTAATGCACCGAATGGCTCATCCATAATTAATATCTCAGGATTAGCAAGTAGGCTTCTCGCTATAGCGACTCTTTGCAGCTGACCACCTGACAAGGTAGGATACTGAGCGAACTTCTGCTCATGCCCTTCAAGTCCTACCAACTTGATCAACTCCATCGCTTTCTCATCTCTTTCTTTCCTGCTGACGCCTTTAAACTTTAATGCTAAGCCCACATTCTCAAGTACTGTCATCCAAGGCAATGATGAGTACTGCTGGAATACCATACTGACTCTCTGATTATCGACCTCCGCTCCTTTGACAAGAACAGTACCCTTAGTAGGTTTCTGTAAGCCCGCCATATATCTGAGTACTGTCGACTTCCCACTTCCTGACATACCTAATAGTACCACGAACTGTCCCTGATTAGGCTTGTCTTCTATAAGAAAATCTAAGTCTTGGATAATCCAATTCTTACCACCATCATAGCTCTGTGAGATGTCTCGCAGTTCTATTATATTTTTCTGATTTGGATTATCGTTAAACATGAATTTTAAAAATTCAATTAATTAGTTTCTTTTAAAATATATACTCTACTTTCTTACTCTACATCTTGGCACCTCAGATCCATAAAACAACCACTGACCCATTTGCATTTTCCCTCAAGAGGGAAAAGTCTGTGCAGCCTTCGGCATGCCATAAATTTGGAATCCGGATATTTAAGATTTTAGGATCTGCAGGATTATACTTTGTAATAATGTATACGCCTTCTTGCTCTAACCTTATACTCCTATAAATCATCTTCCAATCCTTCAATACATTCTATCACTCTTCACTCTTCACTCTTCACTCTTCACTCTTCACTCTTCACTCCCAACTCATAACTCATAACTCATAACTCATAACTCATAACTCTTCACTCATAACTCACTCGCAACTAACTCCTCTTCATCCACACCTTCCTCGCCTTATAAGCTATAATACTCAACATCACCACATGAAATGCCCAACAAGAATCTCCAAACAAATAATCAATCACTTTTATGCCACCTAAGAATCCGACGAATTCGTTAATCGTTAATACAACATATATGCCTAATGCTGACCATACAAAAGCGACAAATGAAAAATCAAATATCGTATCCCATACTGAAGCTTTCTCAATAGCGCCATGAGCATTCTTGATCTGATATTTGTGTGGAAATAATTCTTTATCTAATCTTACGAATATTCTATCTTGAATGATTCCGATAAATATAAAAAGCAGAAGAATACCGAATAGCTTATCAGTCTGTGACTGTCGTCTGACAATATAAGTTAATGCACCCAGTCCACCTTCTTCAGAATTAATAGTCTCGGCTACAACGATGTATGTCCAAGAGATCGCAGTGAGTATCCTAATGTCATCTATCAGCTTAGACATAACGGAAGGAATGTATACGGATCTAATAGTCTGCCACTTACTGGCTCCGATAGTATATACAGTCTTAAGGTAGACGTCTTGAACTTCAAATATTCTCTGTATAACAATCGGTAATAGGAATATGAATATACCAAATGCCAAAAAGTTAACTTTCATAGGAATGCTCGTCCCATACCATACTATAAATAACACAGTACATGCCGCTAATGGCACAAATCGTATCGCATCTATTGTCCTACGGAAAAGCCCTCTGAATATCGGAAACAATCCGATTATAAATCCAAGCGGCACTGTCCAAAGTAAGGCTTTAATATATCCTCCAAGGTTAAGACCAATAGAGCGAAAGGTATTCTGAATCAAGTCATTCTGAGTGATCATCTCACCATAAGAAGAGAACACCTGACCTGGCGATGGTAATGTCAACTTAGACATAATAGGATTCTCACCATAAGATAGAATAAACCATACCAGTAGTATAAGGCCGACGCCTAACACCTCCAGTAGCACTCTATATTGCTTAGGAATATCCCCTCTCAGTTTGAATAACCAACTCACTAATTCAAGTAATTTTTATTAGAATTTAGATTTCATTTGCATTTTATACTTTCACACTTATCTTCTAAAACTATCATCGTCATAGACGATTATCCCGGGATTAACTGGAAATCTGTTCTTCTATTTTTCGCCTTACATGCAGCATTTTGATTTGCTTCGCATCCTGGTACTGGCTTACTCGGACCATTACCGATAACGACAAATCTATTAGGATCCATCTGGTAGGTGTTCTGTAGATATTGAGATACTGCTCTGGCTCTTTTTTCTGATAGCTGCTGATTCATCGCTGCAGCACCTACGTTATCAGTATTACCTTCTATACGTATCCTCATATTCCCAAAAGACTTCGCCGTCTCTGCGAATTGTAAGTCGATTATTGTCTTAGCATTCTCAGTCAGCTGATATTGTCCTGTATTAAAACTTATACTTACTGGCTTAGAAGCGATAGGAGTTGCTGTTCTATCCTTATTAGATGCTGGCGTAAATGTCTTAGCACCTTCACTTGCATACTGAGCACCCTTCAGCTTAGAGTTAGCAGAAAGAATAGGCGTTGTATTAATAACAGATCTCCAAGCTGGACCTTGACCTTCGCTGTCTCCCATCTGAGCAAACTTTACATTCATCTTACCATAGAGATCTGCTCCTTGCATACCCTTGTAAGACTTATTAAGACCAAAGAAATCCATATTATCACCATGACTTGCATAGTGTACCGTTGTCATAGCACCTTGTGCATCTGCAAGAGGTAACTGAAGAAACTCTCCTAAGTACTTAGCCGCTTTCTCATGATTACCCGCATTCTTCATTTCAGCGACAGCTTTCATCCATCCTTCATAGAAGCCATTAAACATATCTCTCTTTTCTCTCATCACACTTTCTTTAGCTAACATGATATCACCTATAATGTGAGACTGCTCTACCGTAGTCAATAATATCTTAGAACCCGGGACTTTACTCGTCGCTTCTATATCGAACGGACTCCATACAACTGCTGCATCTACATCATTAGATTGGAATAATTCTGCTGCAGCGATATTATCTGTTGTCTTGATCACATCCACATCATCTATAGTCATACCGGCAGATTCTAATGCTGTAATTAACATCGTCTGTGCTGGTGCTGGTACAGCAAGTGCTATACGCTTACCACGGAGATCATTGATAGAATTGATGCCTCTCTTAGCGATAATCGCATCACCACCTCTGGACCAATCTGTCTGGATAAATGCTCTCGGGTTAAATGCCATAACATCTGGAATAGAAGTGTATAATGGATAAGCATCGGCAGTCTGTACAATAACATCGTACTCATCAGCTAACCATGCATTCATTGCATTGATCAGATCATCTTCTCTTGTAAATTCTACTTTGAAGCCGTAGTCCTTATAGAATCGACTTCTTGTATTAGCATCAGCACCTTCATTAAAGTATAATCCTGGTGCATATCCTGGCCAAGTTACTAACTGCACTCTTAATACATCTCCATCATTACTTCCACTTCGATTATTCTTATTGAACAATCCACCATCTTTACTGCTTGATGTCTTAGCATCAGAAGTGTCATTATTTCTATCATCAGAATCATTAGTTTCTGTTTTGTCTTGTTCCGCTTTGTCCTTAAGGTCTTGTCCTATCTTTGTGTTATTCATGATGTATTGGCCACCAAAAAATAGTGCTGCCAAAATTAGTAGAACAATTAATAACTTAGAAAATGTTGTAAGTCGTTTTGCCATTGTTATATATGTTTTTTAAAGATTGAAGCCGTCAATAACTTGCGTTTAATGTTGACTTCTGTTTGCAATTACTGTTTATAAAATAATTAAAATATATTAATCAAAAAGTGAATCGTACTGATTAGATCTTCCAAGTTTTTCTGGTTCTCTTACTGGTGCATTAAGATCTAATATATCACTATCATTATTAGCAGATGATATAAGGCTCTCTTTCTCTGTACCTAACAATAGAGACGTAGACTTCTTCTCCCACTCATCTAGCATCTGCATACCTTTCTCCTCAAAGATACCATTCTGCAAATCTATAGAATTCATAAAGTCCTCTGACATCTCCATGAACTGCTCCATCTCCCCTACCTTATTACTGACATCATCAGCGATATGTTCTAGTGCCTGATCAAACATCAATCTCTTATCAGCGTCTCCCTTGATAATGCTCATCGCAGACTTCATCGCAGAATGACCTGCAAGCATCGCCTTACGCTCTTGCGCCTTCATATTGACTTGATCTTCTATATCTTCGGATAGTATATATGAGTTCTCATACATCTTAGATAGCACGCGGTATAAGATCTCCATTCTCTTATAGAGGTCATCTAATTTCATATTAGATTCCTTCAGTCTACCTGCCTTACGTGTCTTTAGTATTAGAACGGCTTGTTGCTCTTTACCTCTCGCAGCTTTGGCCAAGTCGAGATTGGTTTTGATCTGCTTCTGATTATTGATGATCATCTCTTTAAGCTTATGCATCTGGCCTCTGAGCTTGCCGATCTGCATACGCATCTTCTTCAGGTTCTTTTTCAGATCATCGACATAGTTCTTAAGAATACCGATGGGATCTATGGTAACGAATAACCCAGTGATCCATCGCATTGTACTCTTATATAGATATGAAATTAAGTTACGAGCCTTACCATCCAGAGCCATAAATATGATCAATCCCAAACTTGCTAAGGTAGTAATCATACCTCCCGTAGATCCTACAAAGGCGATAATAGCGCCTATCCCAGAGCTAATCAAAGCCCCTCCGAGGAGTAAAGCACCTATCAGAAATATCAGGCCAGTTATGCCTTCTGGCTTTCGCCAAAAAGATTTTCGTCTATTATCGAGCATGTAAATGTTAAAAAATGAGCTAATTTGGTTTCAAAAATACGATTTTACATCATATGTATTGTGCTTATATGTAAGCAAAACTGATATTGGAAGTCTATAATTCCTTCAAATATGAATTATCGTCGAATGGTTATATTTCTTGGATAAAACTCAAGTGAGCCCTGACACCATTTAAAAGAAGATTTTCTTATAGATTACTAAAAAAAGAACTCGAAACCAACTTCCCATGATGTAGAGCAATCTTGATATTACGTGGGTGCCCCGATTGACTTTGCTCAGGATAGGATGATCTGATCTAAAGATCAAAAACCGAAATTTTATATTAAATCCGCGAATGTGAGTAGATGGAATGTTTATTTAACCCCGAATTTAAGTCCTCGGAAATTTCTTGTAATTAAGAGCGCAAGAATTGATATTAACTTTTAGTTATCATCTGGGATATTCGATTTCCAGAATCTACAAAAATAGTGATGATATAAATACCATCTGGCAGATCAGTTAATTGTATAGTGTTCTTTTTGTTTTTTAGATTGGCTGAATAGACTACTTCACCAATTAAATTATGAATGGTTACATTGAAATTTTCGTAACCTTCTGAATTTATTTCTATTATCTCACTAAATGGATTAGGAAAAATAGAAAAACCACTTGCTGCCAACTCTGTAATAGATGTAGTCATATCCTTACCATCACAATCTTCATCAATGCTATTATCAGGAATCTCAGTTGCTCCAGGGTAGATGCTATCATCACTGTCATTGCAGTCTGTATTATCTATAACATAGCCAATGGGCTGTACGCAAGCTGAAGTCATAATCTGACTATCACCATATCCATCGTCATCACTATCAAGATAGTAATCAATAAACTGAAGTCCGTTATCGATCTCTCCATCACAATTGTCATCTATATCATTACATACTTCTGGAGCTCCCGGATATATATCTGGATCAAGATCATCACAATCTAAATCCTCTACAAAACCATCATTATCCTCATCGACTATAGGTGTACACATCGGAAAACCCTCTATACAATCACCTAAAAAATGATAACTATAACTGCTTAACCAAGCTGGCTCATATCCTCTATATCCAGATCCTATATTACCAGGAGGAAAAAAAATCGTTTCTCCAAATAGCTGACCACCACAGGTAAATATCTCTCCATAACAGGAGTCATTAGGAAAGCAAGTATTGATACTTATGAGTTGCAGGCTGTCAGATCTTAAGGTAGATAAGGTGACATAATTGTCCACATCACAATCATTAGGCAGTGTAGGTAATATATTCTGTAACCAAGGCAAGCACCAGACTTCATCCAAGCTATAATCGCATAGCACAATATCCAATTCTGTTTCTGGAAAACATTTCAAATCATCATCTACTCTAAATCTCGGAAAATTAGGAACGCCACCTCCTTCAGTAGGTACTGGCATCTCTAAGTCTCGCTGAACAAAATAACAGTCTCGGCCTTTCTTATCTGGAAAATGAATAGTATGATAATGATAATGACCACTGCCGGGTCTCACATATATTTTGCAATTAGGTCCTAAGCGCATACCAAAAAAATTAGACCCGAATGGATCCAATGTCCCGTCCCAGGTGTCAATCAATACAATGCCATCTTCTAAATTACTCTCCCAAGTATCAACTTGATAAAGGTCTATATATGAGTAATACACAAACCTTGAATTAGGACTAAATTCCAGTGTGCCTCTTGTTTCAACATTATACTCGTTAGAATTAAGGCTACGAGGATTAGAAAAGAATCCAGTAGTCCTATCAAAATCATAGACTTGCAAACCATTATCAGAACTGCATATCGCATACTTAGTGCCATCAGGTGAAAATCGCGACATCCCGCCACCCGAAGGTTCCGCTATGAATACAGGTCCAATATTTTGAATTTCAGAATCTTGAAAACCATCCTCTGTCAGTAATATTTTTATGTATTCATTAGTTTTTTCTCGACCACGTTGGACAATCCACCAATCTTTTTGATTACTGTGTTGTATCGCAGTTAAGTAAGCATATGAAATATTATATTGTTCATATATAGTAATATTCTTGTCAGTAACATCACCTAAACCATTGTCCAATCTCATATCGACATAACTATACATTATCTTCTCTTGCCAAAGTGGAGGATCTCTATCTGTATCTAATTCGATTGGCTTATGAATAATGTAATAACTCAGGCTATCAGCAGGATCAGGTAGGATAAGTAAGTCCTGTCTACAAATGTAATTGGACCTTCCAAGCTCACAACCTCTTAGTCCAAGTTCATAAAATTCATTATAATTCAAACTATCTCCATTAGGCATAAGTCTATGATTCTTATTCGCCACATGGCAACCATTCGTATAAAATAAAAGAGCTCCATTCTGATCGCAGATCGTTGCACTACACAGATCAAATGAAATGTCTCCATCTCGACCCTCAGGAGACATTGGTGACTTATTAAAATCCAAAACATAGGCTTGCACTCCAGGTAAATCAGCGTCTTGATCACCGCCAAGTGGCCATACAAAATCTCTTTTGCTTTGGGCTTGAATCGATACACAAAACATGACATAAATTGAAATGCAAAAGATGTATCGATAAAAATAAGTCATCCACATATTATTAATTGTGTAATATTAGTTTTGGCACAATCTTCGCTCCAGCACTATTTATAATCTCAACAATGTAGACTCCTGAATTGTAAGAACTTACATCAACTCGATATTCAGATATATAAGTAACTGAGTTCATTATTATATTTCCAGTGAGGTCAAGAATTAATAGATTGATTCTTAGATTTATCAAATTCAAGTAACATGTCTTATAAATCTAAACAATTAATGATGATTGTATACTAATTATTGGATCTGTTTTTCGCCTTTAACTTATGGAGACAAATCTTAATTGTTTTTTTTATCTCCCCTATACAGAATACTTACAACTAAGCTTCAGAATGACTTTTTAAATACATGCTCATCAGAGACGCTCTTGTGTCGGGCTGATGTTATATGGGATATATGTACAACACTAAATAATCATCTTAGCCCTGATATGCTTAAGACATATCACATATAACTCCTAATATAGTTATCAATATATGCTTTATTTTACACCACTTAAAAACCTTAAAACTACCTCTACCCTACGATTCTGAATGCGGCCATCAGAAGTGTCATTAGTGGCAATGGGAACTTCTTCTCACCTTCCGATAGCATTAACTATGATATTCTTATTAATTATTAGTCTACGCAATGCAGTGGCTATAGCTTCAGCTCTATTCTGAGATAAGATCATATTATCCTCTTCATTACCTACATTATCAGTATGCCCTATAATATCTATAGACTTAACTGCTTTATCTCTTATGGTATCCACAATGCCAGATAGTGCAGAGCCAGCATCAATATTAAGCGTATAGCTACCCGAATTAAAAAATAAATTGCTCTGTATCTTCATCTCTGCTATCTCTACTTTCTTATTACAAACAGATGGCTTGCCTATCAGCTTAGAATCGAATATAAAACCAAACCTATCCGGCATCCCTTGAAAGTACCAAAGCTTTATGGGGTATTCTCCAGTGGATAATGAAACTGTATCTATTGTCAATTGCATCTGATGTCCGCCATCATTATCAATTACCATCTCGTCATCTATCCATAATATAGATCCATCATCTGAATGTAATGAGAACTCATAACATCCATCTACTTCTATCGTCATAGTAGAATGTAGAACCATACAGAACTGCATCGACCGATCTACATCAGGAAACTTGCCAGACCCTATTGTAGTCTCCGGAATATTGATTTCATCTAGTTCTATCTCTCCTAACTTCTTATAGTCGTATATATTCTCGCCATATTTTTGTTGGATTCTTTTGGAGACTCGATTTTTATTACGGACCTCTACAATAGGCATCGTATAATAATCACCCTTAAAAGTTGTGAATGTGGGATCTGGTCTCTTCTGACTTATTGCGGAGCTTGTAATTGAAATGCAGAGTAATAAAGGAAATATATGATTAATAAAGGGCATAGAATAATAATAGTAGTTGTAAAATAAGAAAGAATCTATGCCTATAGATAATACTAAAACAGAAAAGTGAAGCGATATAATATGTCAAGCTTGAAAAAAAGTAAATTTTTGCTGATATAAACGAATAAGACCCCTACCGCAAGGTAGAGGTCTATTACACTCTTAAATATTATTAAAAGAAGATAAGGCAGCAACCCTAATAGCGCTTTATCTCCAGTGTAAATATCTTTAATAGTTAGCGCTTATATTATAACTTTTTTGCATGTTTTGTAACATGCATTTATTCAATTTGTTTCCTTTCAGGTTTAAAACACAAAGAGATATGAATTTAAAAAAGCTTAAATTAAAATTCACTATCTTCTCCGATGATACCTAATAATATTAATATAGTTTCGATAATATCCATGTTAAATAAATTGATGATTAGTTAATTTAAAATTAGTTGACACATCAAAATTACTTCACAAATAGTACCAAAAACATAACTTTTTATCATGATTTGTAACATGCATATACCGTCTCATATTGAAGACCGTTCAATATGAGTGGATTTTATTATATATATATATATATATATATATATATACTTATAGTACAAATGTAACTGAGATAGAACTATAATTACATTAAAATAAATCACATTTTGTAACATGCATTATTAATCTAAATTGCTACATTTAAGTAGAAATAATCTAAGAATTGAGTTTAACTAAAGGGCGAAAGTGAAAGATTTAAAGGCAATAATTGGGCTACTTACAAAGCAAAAGATCAAGCAAATAGAAATCTTGAGTGAAAGCTCTAAGCTATCAGAAAAGTCTCGTATTCTATACGAAGGTATCCAAGCAGGAACCATTACTAATGATGATGAAGCCGCATTCTGTCTGTATGGAGAAAATGCCAAAAGCGCAAAGTATAGAGTATTAAAAAATCGATTCAAACAAAGACTTATCAATACTTTGTTCTTCATAGATGTGCAAGCATATGGCAAGGTTGCTTACGATAGAATAAAGAGTCGCTCATATAAAAACTGGGCAGCGGCGAAAATCCTTTATGACAAAGGTCTTAGTACTAATTCTATTAGCTTAATGAAAATAATATTACAAAGCACGCTGAAATATGACCTCACAGAACTCTCTGTACTTGTGCTAAGAGATATCAAATTGCATTATGGCTTATACAATTACGATAAAAACAAATTCCAAAAATATGATGCCCTATTTGAAGAACTCAACTTAATACAAAATTATAAAGTCGAATCAGAAAAGTATTATATCATATTAGGTCACATTGTAGAAACAAACAAATCTGCTACATATGATTCCAAGATAATTGAAATAGAAAAAAAATTAAATGCATTATCAAAAAAAGCAATGCTTATTGATTCCTATTACTTGAGATATAATCTATATATCAGCCACTACATAATACATTTAATCAAAAAGGATTTTAAAAACCAACTTTCAATAACTGAGAATGCCATTGAGTATTTCAATAATAAAAAAGGATTTAAACAGTATGGTGTTGTCACCTTTACACAGATTAGTGGCTTGATTCAGCTCAGTCTTAAAAACTTCGACAAGAGCTATGAAGCCTTTCAGCAATGCCTGAAGTTCAAGCCTAAGGAAGGAAGATTATTTTGGCAATCGCTACATAATTATATCTTCCTTATACATATCCTAAAAAAAGACTACAGGCAATCCTATCGAATATTAAGTTATGTCGTCACCCATAAGACCTTCAAAAACATTTATAATGATTTCCGACAACAGTGGCTATTAAAGGAAGCTTTTATCCAATTTCTAATAAGGATAAAAAAGATAGAACCAGAAAATATCGATGCTCAAAAATTGAAAAAATTCAGAATCAAGAAATTCCTTAATGAGATTCCTTCATTGACTAAAGATAAGCGTGGATTCAATATTGCTATTCACATTGTACAGATGCTATTTCTAATTATAGATGAACAATATGATGATCTTTTAGATAAGCTGTCCTCACTTAAGCAATACAGCTTCAGATACTTAAAATCAGAAGAATACTTGAGATCAAGAATATTCATCAAGATGCTTCTCACTATTCCAGAGTCTAGCTATAATATTGTAAAAATAAAATCTAAAACTAAGACTCTCCACCAAAAACTAATTGCTACCCCAATGGACTTCTCGGAACAAGCTATGAGTATAGAGATCATTCCTTATGAGCAGTTATGGGAGGAGGTCATTGGCTTGCTGGAGAGGTAAGTTGAATTAATTCTTTAGTAAAATTCCAAAACTAATTTGATTATTTTGAGTTTATATTGAGATGCTTTTCTCTGTACCAAGTATTGATACATTAGGTATCTAATACCATTTTAATATTAGAATGTCGGTTATATTATAATAGAATTAGTCAATCTCTGCGTTAAAAATACTCATCATTACATGTGCCGCCCACAGCGGTAGCAAGCGCTATGACTCAGCCCACCCACTTTCGTGGTTCACTCTTTTCGAGCATTGTCATACTCAATTCGTCTGCAACGAAATCATTCGTTCATGCCTTAACCTTGACAAATTCTCATCTATAATCTTTTCCGACACCTTAAAATTTAAATGGTATAAAATCATCGAGACTCAAACCTGATTAGGAGTTGAAATTATTGAAGTGAATTAAAATGAAGAAAGAAGAAAAAGTAAAATTCGTCAATCCCATAGATCCTGACAAAGTAGCAAAGAATCCAGGTATCATGCCCTATGCTCATACTGTCGGAAGTGCCGTCATCAGACCTACAGATAAAGGAAGAATCAAAGGCCTCGCCGTATCTTCTATGTATGAGCAGACCGAGATGCAGATGGACCAGATCAGAGAACAAGTACAACTGCTCGTCGATCAGGCAGATACAATCCGAAAACGTGTAGAGATCTCAGAAAAAATATATCTCGCCAATATGAGTATCAAACCTCTGATCGGTAAGACTTACCATCTGTACCAAAAGAAAGATGGCACCAATGTACTCTCTATGGTTGCCCCTTCTGAGTGGGGTAATAGTTGCCCTTACATTTTTGAAGCTACCGTAAAGTTATTAAGTGATCATACTTGGGAGGTACAGGGATAATAAGGTAGTTGACAAAACTCCTTATCGCAAAAAGGGTGAATTCTCAATTTAAAAAACATTCTGAATTGCATCTTACTTAATGGAGACTCCATTCCAGAGTAAAATTCAATAAAACCTGGCCACCTTGCTGTTGACAAGTTGATATTCAATGATAAATAAAAGGATGATGTTCGTATGCACGATTTAGGTATTTAAGTTATTATTAATAGGATAGATATCTATTGTATTAATGATACTGAATTTCATCTTATCTATTCTGTACTTTTACACTTATGAAGCTTATGTTTTACCGCAACAGCAAGGTAGGATTTCCGTACTTTGGGATGATTCCATTATTGGTATTCTGTCTATATATTATATCATGTAAGTCAGAAAGTAGAAATGTAAAAACACCTACCCAAAAACAGCAACTGGACACCATCATAGATTATACTCCCATTGATACATTAGAGGAAATTATCATCAAAGAAGAAATAGACTACGACACCACACTGTGGGCAGAGATTCTCCCCTCTCCTACTTTGATATTAGATCTCAAGTATGCGTCCGTGGATAATTTTACAAAAGAAAAAATCTATGATTGTGGTCGCTGTTTCCTGAGGCCTCGTGTAGCAGAAGTATTATTTGATTTTCAAAAACACCTTGAAAAGAGATATGGCTTAGGCATTATAATTTATGATTGTTACCGCCCTCGACCCTACCAACAAAAACTATGGGACATCGTTCCAGATAGGAGATATGTTACTCCTCCCAAGAAAGGCTCTATGCATAATAGAGGAATGGCTATAGACATCGGCTTAGTAGACAGCATCAGTCATCCATTAGATATGGGTAGTGCATTTGATCATTTCGGACCAGAGTCATTTCATAGCGCCACTAATATTTCGGCGGAAGCCATTAAGAATCGAAAGTTACTAAAATCCGAACTGGCTAAATATGGATTTAAAGGGATCACTTCTGAGTGGTGGCATTATTCATATCGTAAGGATGTGATGCCGCTTAGTGATTGGGTGTGGAAATGCGAATAAGAGTAAGGAGGTAGGAGTTATGAGTTGGGAGTTATGAGTTATGAGTAGGAGTTATGAGTTATGAGTAGGAGTTATGAGGGATGAGTTATGAGTTAGGAGTTTGGAGGGATGAGTTATGAGTTAGCAGGGATGAGTTATGAGGGATGAGGGATGTACATATAAGCTCTTAACTAAATAATTAGTAACTATTACAGGTATTTCTTAATATTCGCTAAGTCTTCCTTGATCTGATTGACTACAATATTAAAAGCTAAATAAAATCCATCTTTAGTAGCGGTAACTTTTGAAGCGGCTTTGTCACTATTTAATTCCTTAGCCTTGAGCTTTTTTGTTTCTGCTTCTATTTCTGCCTTGAGTTGTTCTATTTTTTTGGTCTTGTCTTTTATACTTTTCTCGAGGGCTTTTATTTCGATATTGTGTGCACTGACTCGAGCATTCTGCTGATTCTGGAATGCCTGTAGAAACTTTCTCTCCTCTTCATCTAAGACCTTTATATAATGATTAGCACTACTCTTAAGGATATCTGGAGTTGCCCCCATGCCTTTAGCCATCGCCATAGCTGACTTATATCTTGTCCCCTCTTCCATCTCTACATTAGCTAAGCTCTGCAATGATTGCTTATATTCAAGATAGTCGAAGCCTTTAATATTATTCTTCTCGATAGCTCCGAGAAGCATATTAACGAATTTCTCATCTGGTTGTCCTGACGTCGGAGGCGTGTAAGGCTTATTGGTATTATTGCCTTGAGATGTCGCCTTCACGGCATCTGAGGGATTTTGTTTTTTCTTTGCTGAAGCGGCTTTAGGTGCCTCTTTCTTAGCAGAACCGTCGTCTTCTATGAATATTGACTTAAGTTTATCGAACATATATTGTGGCTGTTTTCTGGCGTAAAGATATTGGTTTTTGTAGCTAATACATATAGACCCTTTAATTATCCATCCTCTCACACAAAATAGTTATTTTCGAGCCTTTAACGTAAGAATATGATAATTGTAGATACTGAAATCAACGACTTATTAAAAGTCCTCGTCCATAGCCCTGATTCGGGGATAGGAAGAATTACACCTAAGCGAGCAGAAGAACTGCTTTTTGATGACATTGTCTATCTACCTAAGATGGTGGAGGAGCACGATACTTTCAGGTATGTACTGGAAGCATTCTTAGGTCAAGATAACGTTATAGAGATCGCAGAGTTATTAGAAGAAGCGCTTAAGCATAGTACTGAATTAAAAGCAGAACTGCTGAAGACTGTCATTGAAGATGAAGAATTGCCTGTATCTACGATATCTAAAATTTCTAATCTCACAGATGACAAATTAGCAGAGGTACTCGTAACGGGATATCTAAAAAAAGAGGATCATATATTATTCGATCCTATTCCCAATTTCATTTTTACAAGAGATATTGCGGTCACTGTCAAGGACCATATAATAATTACAAAAGCTAATAAGGTCGCTAGACAAAGAGAGAATTACCTGACAAGATTTATATTTGCTGCTCACCCATTATTCAAAGATCAAAAGCTGAAGCTCATCGACCTTAATAATGTAGAATTGTTTCCGCCATCACGTAAGGGAGAGCGGGTGTCTATAGAAGGTGGCGACATAATGATGATAGAGAAGGATTATCTACTCGTCGGTACAAGTGAGCGTACGACAGGTCATGCTTTTGATTCTATAAAAAAATATCTTCTCGATAATAAGATTATAAAAAATATTGTCCAGATTAATATTCCGCCTGATCGCTCTTTTATGCATATCGATACTCTATTCACAAGAGTAAGTAAAGATGACATCGTGTGTTATAAGCCGATTATATATGATGGTCTTGGATCTAATGTTCTCGTGTATAATGAAAGCGGTCTCAAGAACTCTTACGCTTCTGTCAAGGACTTCTTCCTCAATGAGATTAATCCTAATATGAATTTTATTTTCTCAGGAATGGGAGAGACGCCTTATCAGGAAAGAGAACAATGGACGGATGGATGTAATCTTGTATGTGTCAAGCCAGGCATTGGTATTACATATGACAGAAATATCATTACCGCTAAAGCATTTGAGAAAGCAGGCTATGACATAGTCCATGCTGATGATTTTCTTAAGCAACACCAATCAGATAGTAATTACGCATCTAACTTATCTAAAACTATTATCGCAATACCTTCTGGAGAATTATCAAGAGCTCGTGGAGGAAGCCATTGTATGACTTGTCCAATATTAAGAACTGTAACCAATGTATAAACATAGCATATATCAGAGAGTCAGGTACGCCGATACCGATAAGATGGGATACCTCTATTATGGTCACTATGCTAAGTTCTACGAGATAGGTAGGACTGAGACACTTAGAGAGGCGGGTATGACCTACAAGAGCATGGAAGAAGATGGTGGCGTTATGCTTCCCGTTGTGCATATGGAGTCACGCTTCTTAAGGCCAGCCTACTACGACGACAATATTGAGATCGTTACTATGGTCAAGGAGATGCCGACTAAGATGATCACATTCCACCATGAGCTAATTAATCAGGATAAGAAGCTCATTAATACTGCAACGGTAAAACTTTTCTTTATAGAAATGGCTACAGGAGCTCGCGTCTCTATACCTGATAATCTTAAGAGCAAGATTGCGCCATGCTTTAGTTAAGCGGAGATCTAAGATTCTATATATACGAATAATGCGGTAAGTTTCATTAAGTATTATTAACATTATCATATAGCCTGCTATTGCATTTGCGTAAAAATCCACCTTCCCATGCCTGCCGAGGGTATTCATTGTTCTTGGATAGTAGACAGGTTTTTCATGACATTATTATTTATTGTCATAGACGATAGTAATCATATTCTTATTAATTTGCTGTCACATGAAATTCTCGGAAATACCGATAGTAGATATCGTCTTAGATCTAAGTAAGAAGTACTCAGTACCGGGTTTTTCGGGTATTCCTATATATGACGTTGTTTTATTCATCTATAATGAATCAATGAAAGATGATATCGTAACAAGAGCTAATTCTGTAGCGTTCAATTTTTTTATATCATTATTTCCTTCGCTTATATTCCTATTTACATTACTACCCCTGCTCCCTATAACTGCTGACTATCTCACTATATTTAGAGAATCTACGGATGGCATATTACCAGAACAAGCTCATACATATTTATTTTCTGTCATCGAAGATTTGGCCTCTATTAAGAGAGGGGGTCTCCAATCCGTTAGTTTCTTATTTGCGATAATTTTCTCGAGCTCAGGGATGGTTACCCTGATGTATGGATTTCATAAAAGTTACCAGAGAGTATTTAAGAAGCGATCGTACGTTAAGAATAGATTAGTAGCTATATTCTTGACGCTATTATTTGTTGTCTTATTTATCGCCTCTATGTTGATGATTATTTTTGGCAAGCCTCTTTTACAATTGGTATTAGATAAGACACACTTAATACAGTACTCTGGCTCTGTAACACAAGTCCTGAAGTGGTTAGTCGTTACATCATTAGTGTATGTCGGCATCACACTCATATATAGATATGGGTCTGCGATGAGAGAACGCATAAAGTGGCTTAATTCTGGCGCTATACTCGCTACCGGCGTCTCCATATTTACATCTATTATTTTTGCTTTTTTTATAAATAATTTTGGTAAGTACAACGAGATATATGGCTCTATAGGTGCCCTCTTAGTCCTCCTATTATGGATACAGATTAATGCACTTATTGTCCTTATTGGATTTGAACTTAATGCAAGTATCGCTGTAAATAAGGATCGAATTATAAGTCAAAAAAAGTAAGTTAATTCTTAAAGGATATCAAACAACCGATGGGTACCTTTTCGGGAATATCTATTACTCTACCATCATCTATACAATTGAGAACATCACGTAATTCATGACTTGTTATCACTTGTCGACGTCGACCAAGCTTATAATAACTATTGTCTATACGTCCTTGATATAATATCTCTTCTGTAGTTTCATTATAAACGACGACCTCTGGCGTTACTGTAACTCCGAATAGCTCAGTTTTAGTAAGGAAGAATTCTTTCTTTAATGGAAAAGGGATAGCATACTTAAGCTTGAATGCATCTATGCTATCTGGACTTGAAAAATGATTTGAAAATAGTCCTACGAAACTCAAATCAGAAGAATTATATTCTGAATATAAGTCATTCATAGTTGGAGTATAGTACTGACATATCTTACAATCCTCACCTAAGAAGTAGTAGACTGTTATACTGTCTTTTTCTTGGCCATAGCTTACGCATGACAAGATCATAAGAAAAGATATGAGGATATACTTGTGCATAAGATGCAAGATAAATAAGATATATGATACAAGTATTTAAGGGGAGGTTAAACTACATTGCATCGAAAGCACTCCTTAAAATTTTTAGTCCTATACCAACTAATACTTGAGGTGTTACTCTCAACTAACTATTCTTTTATCTACAAAAACAAAATAACACCCGCTAAACCAACACCTCCCAATACAATTGTATACGGTAGAGCCATTTTCATCATTTTCAGATAGGATAGATTAATTAACGGTGCCAGTGTAGATGTCAGTAAGAATAAGAATGCAGCTTGTCCATTAGGTGTTGCAACACTTGGTAGATTAGTACCTGTATTAACGGCAATAGCTAATGTCTTAAATTGCTCTTGAGTAATTTTACCTGACTTAAATGCAGCTTCTAATTCGCCTATATAAACTGTAGCAACGAATACATTATCACTGATCATAGAAAGGATACCGTTAGCGAGATAGAATACGCTGGCTTGCTTAGATGGATCTACTGATAATGCCCAGTTTATAATTGGCTTAAACAGATGCTGATCATGGATCATCGCAACGATGACAAAAAACACCACAAGAAGAGCTGTAAATGGTAATGCCTCCTCAAAAGCTTTACCTAATGAATGCTCATCTATGATACCTATGAAAGCCGTCTGTACGATAATTAATGCCAGACCTATAAATCCTACTGGAGCTATATGTAGTGCTAATCCGGCTATCAATAATATACCTGATATGGCTTGTACCCAAAGTCCGTACTTATCCTTAGATGTCATCTTACTGTCCATCTCCTCTGTATAATTCTCTATAATGGAACGAGCAACTTCTGGCATCTTACCACCGTAGCCCATAACCCCAGTAAGCTCTAATATAATTGTCGTCACTAATCCACACACTAATACTGGCATTGTTACAGGTGCCATTACAGTGAAGAATTCTATAAAGTCCCAGCCTAACTTCTCTCCTATTAATAAATTTTGTGGCTCACCAACTATTGTACATACGCCTCCTAATGCTGTCCCTACAACACCGTGCATAATAAGACTTCTTAGAAAGCTTCTGAACTGCTCAAGTGTATCACCACTTAATTCTTTCCTGTCAAGGACTCCACTGTCATCATAATCTGCAGAGCTGGAATGGATCTTATGATAGATGCCATAGAATCCTGCTATCACACTAATCAGTACTGCTGTAACTGTAAGAGCATCTAAGAATGCTGATAGTATTGCAGATAAACTCACAAATAATAATGACAATACTAACTTCGATCTTATCTTAGTGAATACTTTACTGAAGATATACATCAGTAATGGCTTCATAAAGTATATCCCTGCCACCATAAATACTAATAGCAAAATAACTTCTAAGTTATTCTCTACTTCATGATAGGCGTGCTCTGGTGTTGTAAGACCGAGTGCCAGAGCCTCAATAGCTAAAAGACCTCCTGACTGTAGGGGATAGCACTTCAATGCTAATGCTAATGTGAATATAAATTCTGCTATAAATATCCATGCTGTTATCGTCCCACCAAAAGCGTAGTACGCGAAAACATTGAATATTAAAAAACCAATTATCGTTAGCTTAAACCATGAAGGGCTATTACCTAAGAAATTCTTAAACATATATTCTCATTTAGAAAAGATACAGGTGTATCTAAGTATTATATCTATTATTAAAGTTGGGCAAAAATACCTAAAATTTATATTTAAAAAATCATATGTATAAACAACTGAAAAGGGCCGGAAAACAATGTTTCCCAGCCCTTAAATTATCTTTATATATTACTACTAATTATTTGACTAACAGCATCTTATCTATAATACGCGTAGACTCCGTCACTAATTCGTAATAGATAATACCACCATTAGAGAAGGTATTGTTATCAATTACTGAAATATTTTCTCCTGTGTGACCTGTTTTTATTTCTCTATAAAGTAACTGCCCTGCAGGGTTATAAAAGTTTAATTCTATATCCTGATCTCTATCTAAGAAGAATGTAATCTCTGTAGACGCGGACCATGGGTTAGGGATATTCTGATATAAAACTGCTACAGTCGGCGTATCAACTATTTCTGGATTTATAATATTGATATCTAAGACTTTATCGTTGTCATATATCTCTGATGATAACCTCGTCTGATCTATAGCTATAGCAATAGGCTTATCAGATATTGAACTTACTTTAAGCTGACACAATAGATCCGTCTGTATATCTTGACCTTTATCATCCCAACTTATATAGATTACGTTATTAGCTCTATCTATATTATAGTTTGAATTTATAAAAGATGATAACTCAGAATCTATACCTATAATATCAAGTTCCTGTGGATCATAACTTAAGGCAAATTGAAGTCCTGAGTAATTATTCAGATTTTCGATATTAAGATCGATAAGATAATCATGATCACCCACAGCATTAGGCACAAGAACTAAGTCTACAGATTCTGAAGATCGTGATTCTATATTATCAGATATGGCATTAGCTGTCACTGTATTATTAACATCTCCCATCTTAATACCGATAAAGTCAACAACCATATTATTATCTAAATTTTCTACCATTACATCCTCTTGGATTCCAGATAAGAAAGGATTAAGAGGGTCTAAAAATGTCTGATCAGAATCAATTATTTTCCATGAATCGACATCAGAAAATTCATCATTTATACCCAATATTAATTTCCTTAATTCTATCATATCAAGTGCAGTAACACTTTGAGAATTATCTACATCTGCAGCAATAACCTTGTAAGGAGAGTCTAATAATTCTGACCCAAGTATATGTCTCTGTATTCTTATGATATCGAGCGTCGAGACACCATTAAGTGGATTATCATTCTTAGTAGGTACAAGCATATAGTCCCCTCCTGTACTCATCTGTGGAAATGCATATGTGCCGTCATTCTGTGTCATCTCATAAGGCATATCACTTCCTAGTAAATCAACTTGTACATCTTCTACGGCTTCCGTAAGCTCAGTCATTATATTACCACCTAATTCTACATTTCTGTTATTAGATGTCGTCATACAATAATTATTGACATCGGTTATTGTGACTGTAGTATTACATATCGTAGTAATCGCATCTGGACCCGTTACATAAAGGTCTACAGAATTATCTCCCACCTCATCACAACTGAATGTTCTCATAACATCAGTTACTGACGGACTAAGACTTAATCTTACATTATAATTACACGGGTGACTACTTCCTACTGTACCTAAACTTGGGTTAGCAGCATCAAGCATAGTGGCCGTAATGGTAGCCATAATAGTATCGATAGTATTATTACCATCAAGATCCATTTGTTGTAATGGGATACTTAGTCCCGGAACACACTTAGCTATAGGTGCAACATTACTTGTAACTCTTATTCTCTGCGTACATGTACCAATATTACCACACCCATCAAAATACTGTAAAGTAGCAGTATGCGTTCCAAGAGGAAAATTACGTGTGTATGAGATCATATTATTATAACTCTGGTCATCATCAATAGTCCCATCAGAGTCTATATCTACAGCGATGCGAGAATTAATATCAGCGACAGCGGTGCAGTTATCTGTAGCAGAACCAGTTACTGTAATACTCTCTCCAGAACAACTAGCTGTAGACACATTTATATCATTACAAGATGCGGGCGTAGGCTCTACAGTATCACTGACCTTAATAGATTGCTCATATGTGACCGGCGTATAACCTGGCATTCCTTGCATACAAGCATCTATGACTGTCCAAGTTCTGACAACTTTAAAGCAAGCAACAGATCCCTGTCCAGGAAATGAAAATGTCTTATCACTAAAGGTCGCAGACAAGCTCGTACAACTCGCTCCTGTGAGATTAGGAAAATCAAATCCTGCAGGTAAATTAGCTGGCTCTATATCCGCTGACATACATCCCTGATCCGTATCAAAATCCTCGGGCCATATAATCGAAGAACCAGTACTTGCTGATGAAGACAATAAACTTAATGTCTGCCTACACGTACTCATTCCGTTAGCGTCGCTTGCTGTAAATGTTCTTACTATCTGCCCTACTCCACAACCATTAAGCGTGCTACTTACTGTATCTGTAATATTAGAAGTACATGCATCTGTTGCTGTAGCACTTCCATATATAGATAGATCATTAGTATTAATCGAGACAGAGCAATCTAATGTTCTATCAGAAGGACATTGTATAACAGGTGCTACTTTATCTTGCACTTCTACTGCTACATTGCACTCATTGAATCCTCCAAATTTATCTAAAGCTCTGAACTTAAGCATAACAGTATTACCTGCATCTCCACAACAGAATTTTACTTCATCACCAAAGCCACAAGGTATCGTAGCTTCGTATATATATCTATGTGTGGTAGTACCACCATTAACAGTTTGCCATGTACCATCAGCATTAACAATTACATGAGTTCCACCTGAAGCAGGTTCTGCTGTAGCCCAATTAGTATAGGATGGCGCTGTATGTCCAGGATATAAATATTGGTCTACATTATCTTTGTATGATAATCCTATGTAATAAGGATCAGACGTTATCGCTGAGACTCTATTTTGTACCCAAAGTGCTTCAGATTCAGATTCTAATGCAAGCGGCATTCCACCAAAAGCTTGTGGATACCCAATCGCCTGAAATCCAAATACTGGATTATCTGATAAGTAATAAAACCTTCCATTACGTTGCCCTAAGAATGACATGTCTTTAAATCGAGCAGTATCGCAATCGCAAGCATTATCTAACCTTCTTACTACTGACTTAAATATTGTTCCACAATTATCAAAACTGCCATCATCAAAAGTATGCGCCCATGCCTTAGCAGTACCATCTGATCTAAGTGACACAACTGTATTACGATCACACACTGCAGTAGGTGGTGTATTATCTATGACAGCGACATTTATTGTCATTGAATCAGAGTTACCACATGCATCGTATGCTCTATATGTAACAGTATCTATTCCAGCAGGAAAAGTTACCGTCTGTGGTGTCTTTACATTACGCAAGAATCCACCATTATAACTTATATCTACAGAAATAGGTCCAGGACAATCATCAGTCACTACGGGTATGGGAAGTATTACCGAAGCCTCACAATTAGGACCCGTTCCAGCAGCTACATTGATATTAAGCAGAGGTGCAATTACAGGTGCTTCATTGTCTACTACTTCGATAACTTGAAAGTACTCTTCATAAGGACCATTAGAACACCATAGTTCATACACTGTCCAAGTTCTCATATATTTTTTAACACACAGTTGATCCACGACTAATATATCTTCGTAGTCAGCTGCAATGTTACAGTATACATCTACATTAGGAAACAGTGGTTCTCCATTAAGCGTAGGTACACCCGCAGAATCAAAATCTGGAAATCCATCTGCATCAAAGGTAGTTGTACTACATGATAGAGGATTACCATTATCTATAGAGAATGTGTCTGGAAATACTATTAATGATAAGTCTATTCTTCTTAACTGAACCGTCTGCTCACATTGTGACTTATTACCATAAGGATCTACTGCTTGAAAGACTCTATCGATCTGCTTGATAAAATTTACATCACAATGTAGTGGCTTAATCGTCTCACTAAATAGCGATATAGAAGATGTCTCACAATTATCCATATGTGTAGGAAATGTATCGAGATCAGAATAGCAATCTAATCTTATCGTATCTATACAGGTAATTATAGGTGCTAATTTATCTTCTACATTAATAGCACCCCAACAAGAATTACCTCCTGAGTTAGTCACCTTAACCATAACTTGAGTCCACAACTGATCTACAGTCAGTGTATTATTAAGAATAACATTGTTCTGATGATCTGTTAATTCTATCGTATAAGTCTCATTGTCATCAACCTCCGACAGTACATCAATAGGTTCTATAACAGAGTTACAATTATTATCTAGTGATACATTGACTTCGCTTATGCAAGATATCGCTTGCCCATAGGAATCATGTATTATGAATAGAGATAAAAGGATAGGTAGGCACACAGCAACTGCATGCTTTAATCGGTTTCCAGAATGTAAGAAATGCATAATTTACACTATTTAGTATGTTAGTTCAATATCAGTTAGCACGAAATATTGAAAGTATTATGCTGTTTTTGGGAAAAAACATAACAAACATATTAAATAATTTACTAATATTTAAATTATTGATTAATAATAATTTAAATAATAAAAATAAGGATTCATTACTCTATGATTCTCAATTCTTTATATTAAAATAAGAAGGATTATTCAGTGCATTAAGGTTATGAATTTTTGATTGTAGGAAGATATCCAGTGTAACAAAGGCATGTATCTTATCATTATCTAAAACGAATCTCTCTACCTGTAACTGTCTTAGATCGGCGATAAATTCAATTTCATTATCGATAGAGTAATTATCGATCTGTTCATTGATTAATTCTTGCATTTGATCCAAATTTTCTTGGACAGAAAAATCAAGCATATCTTTAAGCTTGTTCTTGATCTTTGCTTTAAATAACCAAGCGCCAGCCTTATGGATGACGTTCTTTGTTTGTATGTCAATGTCTATATCGTCTGTATAGAACTTTTGCTTTTTATTATCAAAAACTGGTGTTCCAGATACTAATAACTGACCATTAACAGAACCTGTAACATCAGATACAACGACTAACTTCTCGCCTTCTCTCTTGAGAAATATATCATGTATTGTTACTTGCTTATCTCCATTCTTGAGCGTCTCTCCTTTGTAATTTTCTGATAGGTATTGATTAACTTGATCATAAGATATATCTAATACTACGTTGATATGAGAAGTATCATCTAATTCCGTATTCCATTCGAATTGTGGTAGTTTAATACCTGGAATATTATCTGGCTTCACTGAGCTAAAAACTGTCTTGCCCTGTATGGTTACATTACCTGTTGCAGATTCTTCCTCATTTTTAATGTGAGACATGTAGACATTTTGCGGTTGTATAGATAACCAAGAGTTCATCAGTGTATCTATGAGGATAGGCTCTTCTACATACTTCAACATATCGAGTAATCTGTCTTTAAAACTAATCTGATCAGCAACGGATTTATCTATCTGCTGCTCAAGAGTAGGTTTACTTCTTTTGATAATTTCGTCGGCAAGCATACTTACGTTAAACTGGATTCCGCCGAGATTAAGACTTGGCTTCTCTATCCATTTATGTGCTGCGAGCTCAGTGTGAGTAATCAGTGTCCAATTAGAGTCTATATCGATACCTGTTATAAAGTTGAGTTCTAATTGTCCCTGACCTGTAATATTTTTTATGAAAGTACTTTTTTCTATTTCTATTTTTATAGGCAATGTCGACAACACTTGTGTGCCTAAGAACTCCATGGTTGCATCTTGTTCTTTACTAATTTTTACATCAGCACCCATGGCGTCTATTTCAAGATCTGTATCGAGATATTGATCTATGATTATATTAAATGTATCATTTATTGCTTTTTTATCAATCTCATAATTTAGATTGACGGAGGATGTTAGTTCTGGCATGACAAAGGGTGAGTTGACTTGCTCTAGCTTAGATAGATTCTTCTTAGAACAAGAAGTAAACTGAAATGTAATTAATATAAAAAGTATAAGACTGGTATATTTCATAGCCTAAGTTATAAGGAATTGATTTACAATTATAAAGTTAATTACTCTCATCTCAATTGACTTTATAATAAAAAAGCCAAAACGTAATTGCTTTGGCTTTTTTCTAATAAAAGTTAATGTCTCAAGTTAAGAACCTATGATTCACATTTATTTCAATTTGGGGTTTCCATAAAATTATCTTGAGTAAAACTGATCCTACAAATAAGTAGTTAAAAAATCGATTAAAATTATAAGCTTGGGATGGCCTCTAATGATTAAAATTTGTGTGTAATAAATTTTGGCTAAATGTCTGTAAAATCATAGTTGAGACCAAGATCATGTTAAAAAAATTAAGGTTTTAAAAATATAATAGTTAAAAATTGTGTTTACTTTATTAATATCATTTTATGGATATCTTTCTTAGAACTCGTCATCACTTCATAATACATCACTCCACTATCTTCAAGTTCATTATTGCCTAATTCGAAGCTATTGAGACCCATTACAGCATCCATAGATTTCGTAAGTAATATCTTTCCATTTACATCATATACAGTAAGAGATACATTATCATCATTAGAGATATAGTACTTGATCATAGTAGTCTCAGACCATGGATTAGGTAGATTTTGATATAATACTAATTCATTATCCTTAAGTCCATCATTGATGTACTCGAGTTTAATAGACCTTAGTGTACCATCGTTACTATATACCTCTGGTGTTATATAATCCTGAGTTCCTATCTGGAATAACTCACTCGTCCAGCTATTCATTTTAGCTTTTACGATCACAGAGAATAACTCGTCAGTAGCATTAGACAATTCTGTATTCCAACTTAGATTAAGTATACCCTCGTCCATCATAGCTACATTAATATGATCTATAGAAAGATCATCTACATGTGGTATAAATCCGATAAGATCAACTTTGTCTTGGTCAAATACTAAAGACATCTGTATACCATCTATACTCGCTAGATCATCAGAGCTGAATGTTATCTGCTGAGACTCACCTCTCAAGTACTTCTGCTCATTAATCTGAAATTCGAATGCAGACGCATTTCTCTTGTCAGTAGAGACATCCTGTGCATTAGCAACAACTGTATTATTAACATCTCCGATCTTAACGCCTATAAAGTCAACTAACATAGATTCATTAAAATCTAGAATTAAATAATCTTCTGGCACTCCACTTATAAATGGATTAAGCTCGTCTATAAAATCATGTTCAGCATCCACCATTCTCCATGATGTATTATTAGAGAACTCATCATTTATACCAAGTATTAACTTACGTAATTCGATGAGGTCAAGTGTAGATACATCCTTAGAATTATTAACATCAGCCGCTATAATCTTATATGGTGAATCTAAAAGCTGAGCTCCTAGTATATGTCGCTGGATAGCAATTATATCACCTGTAGACACACCATTAAGGAAATCTATATTCTTAGATGGCTTCACATCATAGCTGCCGCCAAAAGGCATATCTGTAAAGGCATAGATACCATCTGTTCCTGTATCTATTCCTGGCATTTCAGAACCTAATAAGTTAACTGTAACGCCTTCTATTTCTTCATAGTTTTCTGTAATAACACGACCTGCAACTTCACCTATAGAAGGCTGGTTACAGAATCCCCCACCATCAAGAACTTGCAGTAGATTACCACAACTGTCTACAAGCATATTTCCGCTATAGAGATAGACTACGTAATTAGTAATACCTATAAGACTACAATCTACGGTCATTATATCCATTGAAGGATCTGTATCACTCCATGATAATGTAAATGCATCGTTAAGAGGACATATACTACATATGTCAGCATTAGTCTGACTTGTGCTGACATCTACCATCATATTTGATTGTATTGTAACAATAACTTTATCACAATCTTTTACAAATGCAGTTGTATCCACAATAGATACAGAATAAGAAAATGTGCTTACACTTCCACAAACATCAGTTGCTGTAATAGTTACATCTGTAGTACCTCCCGAGTAAGTTCCTGAAGCATCAGCCGTATTATTGTCTAAAGCAAAAGGAGAATTATTAGTCTGAGTAAATCCTCCTACACAATCAGTTACAGTCGCTGGTAACATTAAGAATGTATCACAATCTGTAAACGTCGAGTCAAGGAATATTACTACATCTGCAGGTCCAGTTATCATAGGACCGACATTATCATTTAGGTTAATAGTCTGAGCATAGGTCCTTACAAATACTGGCGACTGACAAGAATCTCTTACCACCCATGTTCTCGTAAATTGTCCACTACACATCAAGTTAGAAGGATCAGGATTATCAGTAAAGCTTACAGATAAACTGAAGCAATCAGCATTAGAAGTATCCACAATAGGACCATCTGTTATTATATTAGCTGGATCAAAACATTCATTGAACGTAACAGGTGTAGGTGGCGCAATAATATCTGCATCATCTATAGGGTCTATTGGACCATTAATCGTAATAACTTGCTGACAAGTAGATACGTTACCTCCATTATCTGTTGCAGTAAATAATCTTGTTACTGTACCTACATTACATAGATTAACATCTGTTGTAGTATCTTCTACTAAAGTGAAGTTATTATCACAATTATCAGAAGCACTCGGATCACCGAATACGCTCAAGTTAGATATATCAGAATTACATGGTAAGTCAACATCAGCTGGACAAACTATTACAGGTGGCGTTATATCTTCAACAGTCACGACTGCACTACAAGTTGAGCTCGTTCCACCCGAAGATGTAACAGTAAGAACAACCGCATTATCACCGATGTCACCACAATCAAAGGTATCTGGATCTACATCAAAAGTAAATGCCGTACCACAAGCTGAAGAACTTCCTCCATCTACATCAACACCTTCTATCATTACCATACCTCCACCATCAAGACTTACAGTAATATCTTGGCATACAGCTGTAGGGACTGAACTATCTTCTATCTCTACATCAACCGAACAAGTACTTGAATTACCACAATCATCATTAACGGTTACTGTTACCATTTGTGTACCTAACTGACTACAGTCAAATATGCTTGGCGCTATAGTAGAAGATGAAGATACCGTAGCACAATTATCAGTAAATGTTGCTAATACATCAGCAACTTCTATCATTACGTTAGGTGGAAATACTAATCCTGCCGTAAGTGTACAGATTGGATCCATATTATCTTCTACAGACACATTAGTTGTACATGTAGCAGTATTATTAGCCTGATCAGTAACGGTTGCTGTTACAAGTGTAGCAGAAGCTTTATTAGTACAATTAAGTAATGACACATCTATTACCTGATTAAAGCTACAGTTGTCATCTGCTGTTGCTATTATCATAGATGGTGTCAATGTCGCTTCTCCATTAACGTTTAGGTCTAATGTAAAGTCATTAACACAAGTAACTGTAGGCAATAATTTATCTTCTACTGTAACTACTGCTGTACATGTTGTCTCTACCCCGCCACTTGTCAATGTTACAGTTACCGTAACAGGGTTATTAGTATCATTACACAGGAACTCTACCTGATCTACTTCGAGTGTAAAACCAACATCACATCCAGCAGAGCTTCCGTTAGTTATATTATCTATATCCATTTGATTAAGTGTATACTGTCCAGTAGCGTCTAAGCATACAGTTATATCATTAGCGACACATACAGGCATGTCCATATCTACTATTTCTACATTAGTAGTACATGTTCCGCTATTACCACAATCATCATTAACGGTAACAGTAACTATTTGTGTTCCTAACTGCATGCACGTAAATAAATCAGGTGCAATAGTCGTAAGTGAAGAAACTGTTGCACAGTTATCACTAAATGTATCGAACACATCAGCAACTGTTATAGTAACATTAGGAGCAAAAGTTAATCCTGTCAATAAAGTACAGGTCGGTGCTGCATTATCTTCTACTGTCACTATTGTTGTACACGTACTAGAGTTACCTGATGCATCTGTAACAGTAGCTGTAACTGTCGTCGGTGCTGCCTTATTATTACAATTCAATACAGATACATCTATCGTCCTTGTGATGGGACAATTATCATTAGAAGTAGCTATTATATCACCTGGCGTAAGTATAACCTGCCCCACATTATTGAGGTCTAAAGTTACATCTGGCACACAAGTCACCGTAGGTGCAGTTTTATCAATTACTGTAACTATTGAGTTACATGTCGACGTAGCTCCTGAGCTTGTTATCAGAGTTACAGTTAGGTTAACTGGCGTTGCTGTATCATTACAATCAAATTCTGATTGGCTAAATGTTGTCGTAAGCATAACATCGCAACCTGCTGTTGTACCATTAGTTATAGCAATACTATCTGCTGGCGTAAGCTCATATAGACCCATATCGTCAAGGCATACTGAAATATCGTTAGCTACACATACTGGTTCTGTCTGATCTTCTATTGTTACATCAACTGCACACTGTCCAGAATTACCACAATCATCATTGACAACAACTACGACTGTCTGAGTACCTAAGTCGTCGCATGTAAATGTCGATGGCGTAATTGTAGAAGATGAAGAAGCCGTAGCACAGTTATCATCGAAAATCATGAGAACATCTGCAACAGATATTTCTACATCTGGAGCAAAAGTAAGATTGGGTATGAGTGCACATGTAGGATCTATATTATCCTCTACCGTTACATTAACTGTACACTGTGCAGAATTATTACATGCATCAGTAACAGTAACTGTAACTGCCACTGGAGCTGCTTTATCATCACAAGTAAATGTCGTCGGTGTCGCTGCTCTCGAAGTTACATCACAATTATCAGCGTCAGAAGCAATAAAGTGTGTCTCACTCAACGAGGTCATTCCATTATCATCTAACTGCATCGTAAAGTCTGGAATACATGTTACAGTAGGTGGTATTATATCACCAACTGTAACTATAGCGCTACATGTAGATGAATTATCACTTGCATCTGTAACCGTAAGTATAACAGCATTATTTCCTTTGTCAGTACATTCAAAATTTACTTGATTTAATTCTAAGCTGACTGGGCTACACAGATCTGATGATCCATTATCTATATTAGTAGTTGTAATAACTGCGTTACCGTTAGCATCCACATTCACACTAAAGTCTGAACATAAAGCTGTCGGTGGCGTGTTATCTATTACTGTAACATTTGCTCGACATGTAGAAGACAATCCTGAAGCATCAGTAACTGTTAATTCTACTGCACTGACCCCTACATGTATACATGTAAACTCTGTCTGATTTATTTCTAAAGTAAGATTATCAGTACAATCATCTGTGGAACCATTATCTACCTGAGTAGCACTTAGAGTAGCTTCTCCAGAATTATTAAGTACTAATATTACATCAGTACAATTAGCCATCGGAGGGTTATTCTCGATCGCTATCATAAATGTACAAGTCGCCGTATTACCAAACTGATCAGTAACTGTCGCTGTAGCATTCTGTGGCGTACAATCTATTGTATTAAGATTGATAGTAGAAGTATTAATTGTTGTATCTACAACTCCACAATTATCAGAGGCTGATGTTACGATAACAAAACCTTCTAACACTATCATCCCGTCATCATCTAATGTTGTCATAATATCCTGACAAGCTATCACAGGATCCTCATCATCTATAACAGTGACATCGGTCTGACAAGTAGAAGACTGACCGTTACTATCTGCAATCGTTAATGTAACTATGTTACCACTTCCTGCATCAGAACAATCAAATGATGAAACATCTATTGTCGTAATTATAGTAGAATTATCACACTGAGCTACAGAACCAATATCGATCTGTGATACATCAATTGAAGCTGTACCATTACCATCTAATACGACAGAAAGCGTTGCTGCAGAATTACATAATGGGGCAAGGTCACATATGACATCTACCTTAGCAGGATCATAATCATCTTGGTCATTAGCATTATCTATACCACCTGTACTATCATCTGCGATATCATTATCAGAAGCAAGCTCTGGATTGTTACCATTAGATATGGTTGTAAGTGGAGAATCTTGATCTACTAAGTTATCTTCATTATCAGCAGAAGTGATCTCTGCACTATTGATAAGGCAGCCACCTGTATAATTAGCATTTATAGTCAATGTCAATCCTGTTGACATTGAAGCACCTCCTGCAAGATTTGCTATTGTTGTCTGTACATTATTTCCTACAAGAGTATACCCAGGACTTAATGCTGCATTAAATGTAAATCCAGTAGGAATGTAATCTGTAATCACAACATCTGTTGCATCTACATTACCTTGATTAAAAGCAGTGATTATAAAGCTTACATCATCGCCTGGGCTATATGGACCAGGAGAAGAAGCTATATTAATGACCTTAGTTAATGCTAAGTCAAATACACTTATCACAAGATCCGCGGGATCAAAATCATCTTCATCATCATTCTCATTATTGACTGCATCGTCTGTAATCGTACCGTCATTATTAGGATCAGAATCAGGATTACTATCCTCATCTACAGGATCTTCATTATTAGGATCATTATCATTATCTGCAGAAGATATCTCTGCAAGGTTAGTGATTGTCGAACCTGGATTATTAGCATCTATTGTAAATGTTATAGGTACTACTATATCCGTAGAATCTTCTAAGAAAGGTATAGGGACATTTAATGATGCTATACCATTAGCCCCTTCTGTCCAGTCTGTATCATTCAATGTTAATCCCGCAGGAATATAATCTACCAATCCGATATTAAATGCACTAACATTACCTTGATTAATTACATTAATATCAAAAGTAACATTGTCACCAGGCTGGTAAGGTGCTGTACTTGTCGCTGAGATAGTCTTACGCAGAGCTAAATCGAACTTAGGACAAAAATCAACATTATTATTATCCTGTACGTCTACTGTAATAGTACAGAATGATTGTATCAGAGTATCACTTCCTGGGTTGCATAAAGTTACCCATAGTTGCACTTCATTTAATCCTAAATCTGTACAGTCAAATATTTTCTTTACATCAGTTGTATCTGATGAGAAACTTAATTTTATAGGTAGTCCACACACATGCGTACTACTTGCATTAATCATTTCTGGGAATATACATGCCATCTCATTGTCAGAGATACCGTCATTATTAAGATCCATAGGTACCAGTCCTATGCTTAATCCATCCTTACAAGCTGCTGTAGGTGCTTTCACATTGATGACATCTATCTTCTTAGAACATGTCGTTACATTACCACATAGATCTGAGAATGATATGAATGCGATATGTCGCCCTATCGGCAACTTACCATTGAAAGTATATGAATTAGAAGATGTTGAATCTCTAAATACGGTGCCATCACTTATTCTAAGTTCAAAGAAATTTCTTAGTCTATCGTCTTCTGTACAATCGTCAGATGCGACTACTGTAAAAGAAACATTTCCAAAATCACACTCATTAGTTCTTATTGTGAGATCATCACATCCACTAAGTATTTCTGGACCTACAGTGTTAGAAACTTTAATTGTCTGCTCATGCACGATAGGTGTATAACCTGGATCATCAGATTGGCACCAATCTATGATAGTATAAGTTCTTAATATTTTAAGACACGCATCTGCATCAGGTCCAGTAAATGTAAATGTCTGATCCTTAAATGTAATACCTATCATAGCACATGCTTCTACATCGTATTGCGGTAAGCCAAAACCTTCAGGTAGATTCTCTGGCTGTAAGTCTCCAGAATTACAACCTAAGTCTGTAAAGTAATCTTCTGGAAGATCTACTGAATTAAGATCAAATGGTGTTGGATTTACTAATGTGATATCCTGAGTACATGAACTACTTCCACCATTATCAGATGCTGTAAATATTCTCATGATCATACCTTGACCACAACTATTTACACCCTCAATAACTTCTTCTGTAATTGTAAACGTACATGAATCGACTGCCGTTGCTATACCGAACTGATCCAAATTATTAAAGTCTAATGGTGTATCACAATCTATATCAATATTAGGTGGACAAGTAATTATAGGCGCTACCTTATCTTGTACTGAAACAGTAACCATACAATCATTAAATCTACCCTCTTTATCTATTGCTCTGAATACAACCATCTGATCTCCTAAATCCTCACAACAGAATAGTACTTCGTCACTGAAGCCACATGGATCTGACAATTCTACCACATAGAATGTCTCTATTGTATTACCATCTACAATAACATAATTTCCATCTGCATCGACGATAACATTATCACCTATATCTGCTGGAGTAGGATCTAAAAATGCGTCACATCCCACATCGGCATGATTAGTAAATGTAAATCTACCTTGGTGACCATCATCCGAAATTCCGACGTAATAAGTAGCACCTGAATTAACTCTATTTACTTGCTCATACACCCAGTCTTTCTCTTCACAAGATTCTTCTCTCAGAATCATACCACCAAATGCATTAGAATATGAAAATGCTCTAAAGGCATTTGTCTTATAATTAGAGATGTAATACAATCTTCCGTTTCTATCTCCGAGATAAGTCATATCATCGAATACTGGTCGATTACAATCACAATTACTATTTACTCTTTTTGTCAAAAACTTATATAAAGCACAGTCATCATAACTGCCGTCATCAAATGTATGTGCAAATGCCTTAGCTGTTCCATTGGATCTGAGACTTACTGTCGTCGAACCGTCACATATTGCCACTGGACTTACTTCATCTAATACTCTTACAGACATATCACATGTCGCTATATTACCACACTCATCATAGACATTATACGTCACCATGTTCACACCATTACCAAGACTTACCGTCGGTGATGTAGTAACATTAGGGAAGAATCCATCAGCTGTAGAGATATCATATATAAATGTCTCACTACAATTATCTGTCGCCGTAGGTAATGGAAGTGTAACCTCTTGATCACATCCTGGTGTACCGTCGGTACTAATAGTAATACTTGGTGGACATGTAACCATAGGCTTCTCATCATCGATAACCTCTATAATCTGTACAGTTCTTATTACTTCATTAGACGAACACCAGTCTTCGTAAGCTGTGAATGTTCTCATAATCTTAGTCACACAGCCTCCTGTTGTAATAACAAAATCTTCGTAATCAATATAGAAATTACAGTAATAATCACCAGCTGGGATTAATGGTCTTCCAGCAAGAGTAGGTACGCCAGTCAAGTCTAATCTTGGCCTTCCATCTACATCATAGATAGAATCATTACATACAAGATTAGTATTATCAACTATAAGTAAACTGTCTGGATATACGATTTCGTCTATTTCTATTCTTTCTAATCTGATAATCTGATTACATACTGGAGACACATTTCCATAACCATCTGTAGCTATATACGATCTTGTAACTTCTTTGATAAAGTTATCATCACACTCTAGTGGCCTCGTCTTCTCACCTATGAGCTCGAATGTAGCTGTACTACAATTATCTGCTACAAGTGGACGATAATTATCTAACTCATAACATGGCATTGTAATATCATCACACTGAATAACAGGTGGCAATTTATCTTCTACATTTACCGTAGACCAGCACGAGTTACCGTCACAAGGATTAATAACTTTCACCATAAGGCTAGTCCATAAGTGCTCTTCTGTAAGGATACCGTTAGGTACAGAATTACCATGGTGGTCTGTCACCATTAATTGGTATACCACTCCTGGCATCATAGGACTTGATAAGAAATCACTCGGCTCTAATTGTGTTCTACAGTTATCATCTAATGATACGTTAATCTCTCCTCTACAACTCATAGGACCAGTAGATGATCCTACACTTATAATTGCAATGCCTGGCGCTACACATACATCTGTGCATGTCGGTGATACCATTAATGTGAATGGTCCTCCTGTTGCAGAAGCCCAATCTACAGTAACACAAGTGCCTGTTGCAGATCCAGATATAGAACCTCCCCCCGACAGTGTCCAAGCGTATGATGTACATCCTGCAACAGCATCTATACAATAAGTAAATGAACTACCACCACACACTGCTGACAGACCATCACTTTCTATAATAGGGTCAGTATATACACAACCATCTCCACCTCCACTAATCTGAAGGAATGCACCTTCTCCATTAGTAACTCTTACTGAATAAGGAATGCCGTCTACAATGATACCATCTAATAAATATTCACTCACACCATTACCTAAAGGCTGCTCTATTAAATTAAAACCCATTGCCCCTAACATAAATGGCGTAGGCGTTGCAGGTGGTGCTGCACTTGTGGTAGAAAATATATCATATAGAAAATCTATATACCACACCTGACCCGATGGTGCCGTCACTGTAACTAGCTCATCAAATTGTCCATCAAATGGATCTGTTGCATTTCCTTTGCAAGTACAAGGGTCTTTAATTTCTATAGACGCAAGATAAACGCCTGCAGGATCTTGATCATCTTCGTCGTCTATGCCGTTACCGTCTATTCTATTGTCGTTAGCAGAACGGAAAACTCCTCCTGCATCATTAGACATATCTTTATCTGCTTTACTATCTATATCATAAGCCGATACATCATTACCTGCCATATCTGTAACTACACCTATCTCTGCATAATCTACAAGGTACCCAACTTCTGCATCTTCTAAAATCTCTAATGACAGAGTGGTATAATGCACCTCATTAGGTGCAAGTCCATTAGCAAAATTAATGGTTCTATAATACATTTGATTACTAGGATCAGATGCTTCTATCTTCCAGTTATCGCCTAACATTCTTACGCCTTCAGGGATATAGTTCATCACCATGACTGATGATACTGTAGTCTCTCCTTGATTATATAACTCTATAGTAAAGTCCACAACATCTCCTATCTCTACATAATCTCTCTCCGTCGTTATCATCAATGCTAAGTCTAACTTGTAAGAAGAAATACTTGAAGGATCTTCATCATCCTCATCAGATGTACCATCATCATCGATCATATCATCTGTAGACGTATTAACCTCTCCTCCATTATCGTTACCGAAAATAGAATCTGGAGTAGAATCGAAATCTACAGTTATACCTGGCTTAGAAGATATAAAACCTGAAATCTCCGCTAAAACGATAACTTCGTCTTGCTTATAATTATCATTAAGTCTGTACTGAACAGATGTCGTCACAGATTCTCCTGGCTGTAATATTCCGTCATATGTAGTAGTCACAATATCAGAAGATAGGTTAGTCCATCCCTGATTATCTGTAGCTACGAAGTCTAAAGTATTAGGATACTGGCTCGCAATATCAAATGATGTCGTTGCGATATTTCCTTGATTATATACTGTGATATCAAAAGTTACAATATCACCAACTTTATAAGTTTTATTATTTCTCACCACATTTCTGAGGGCAAGGTCAAGTACACATATTCCTGCTGGATCTTCATCATCCTCATCTACACTACCATCATTATCTATCTGATTATCTGTAGGAGAATTTGCTTCTCCACCATTATCATTAGTCCAGTCATCATCCGCAGTAGAATCAGAATCATTATTGACGTCTCCATTAATATCTGTTGCACCACTGATTTCTGCTGTATTAATATAGTCTTGGATATTATTAGTCTGTACTACTTGCAATCTGATAATATGCTCAGCAGATTGCCCTGGAGCAAGATTATCATCTATGAACAACTTAGCCATATTACCATTCTTAATCCAACCAGGATTAAGAGCTGGGTCAAAGACAAATGCAGAAGTCAAATAATCAACAAGCTCATAGCTATCCGCAGTAATTCCTCCCTGATTATATACTTGAATCTTAAAATCTATAATATCTCCTACCTTTACGTTGGTTGCATCCGTAACTACCTTCATCAATGCTAAGTCAAAATTACTTGAAGACTTTAAGCCTAAATCTATAGTTGTATTATTACCTGATTTTAATAAGAAATCTGCTGATGGATAATCAAAACATACAGAAGAATTTATAAGATTAGAATTTATTTGTGTCGTGCTATTATCAATTGTAGGAAAATAGTATGTGTTATTAATAGTATAACTGCCTGTGTTACTATCATATATATCAGAATCTAACGCTACAGAATATGCTTGTCCAGCGTATACGTTAGTATCAAAATAATAATGTCCTGATGCATCTGTTGTTGTACTACTTACTTTATTACAGTCAGAATCATATAGATTTAATTTTAGTCCCGCAAGACCTGATTCATTAGCATTTTGGATGCCGTCACAATTGTCATCAGACCATACATAGTTACCTACCTGAGCACTTATAGCTCCACATCTTGTTACGATATCTCCAAATCCTGAAGCTTTACCGAAATAGCTAATAAGGTTTCTGTTGTATAATTGTTGGCTTGATATTTTAGATCCATTTATCGTACTGTAACTGTGTAATCCACCTGAATAATTATCAAATTGTGGATCGAATACACTACTTACCACATTATCTGTACCTGGCACGATAGCAATAGAACCAGTCGTAATATTATGGTGATCTTCTGGATCAGCAGGGAAGAAATCGTCTCCGAAGAACTCTCCTCCACCAGGTCCATCATTATTATTAACACCAGAACCCGTAAGGCTTCCAGCAGTTCCATTATTTTCTATCACCCACTCACCATTGACTCTCGCTACCATTAGTAGCTCACCGAATTGCTCATCTAATCTACTATTCGTCTGAGTACAATATCTGTGGCCTATCCTATCTGATAAACTTATTATCATGTTACCTTCATTGGTAAATTCTAAGTCAGTTAACCAGTAAGATCTTTGCTTCCAATTAGCTTGATCATTCCAGTGTCCACCTTTGAAGTCACTACTGAATTCTAAAGAGAAATTACCAGAATTAATATTTAATTTATAAATGTGAAAACTTGTTTGCTGATCATCTTTTGATGTCTCTGCAGTACACGTAACACCTACATATACAGCACCGTTATGATAGTTAACTGCAAATGGTCTATAATCATTAAATGTACAACCCGGATTAGGGATTGCATATGATCTAGTTTCTGATGGTATTGGATTATTTACATTTACACTAACTAAAGTCCTATTATGTAAATTAACCACATATAGATGACTTCCTTCTTCGTTAAGGTCCATACCTCCTAATCCGATTCTACCGACTTGATTACCGTAATTACAGTCTGTAGGATTAGTTACTACAAGAGAACCTATACTCTGACCTAGACTTGATAGCGTCGTCAATAATGCAGTAGAAGGACTTCCTGATAATGACGTCTTATATATAGCATCATGTCCGCCGCTTCCTAATGCAGTGTTCTGCTTAACAAAAGCAGCAGAGAATATCTGATCATTATATTGGTCATAGGCGAGACCCCATACACTTCCTGTCTCTCTCTGAGTTGCGTAGACCCTGACAGGAGAACTTCCAGTAAAGTTATTTTGGATTCCTATTAAAGTTTCTTGATTATTGTTAGTACCCGATACACCATTCACGAAGCAACTGAGTATCAACTCTGTGCTTTGGCTACAATTATTCTCCGAAGTTGCTATCGCCAAATCTGCACTACAGAATGGTACGACGACCTTCTGCACATCAGTCCCGTTATCAGGGCCAGAAGCAGAGATTATCTCATCGTCGTCTAAATCAAATCTGACGATGTAAAAATTACCATCATCAAGACCGGTGACACTATAATTACCATTGCCACTAGATAAAGCTTGACCGACAAGCTGACCGTTAGCATTGTAGACTCTTACTCCGATACCTGAAAGACCAGGTTCAGAATTATTGTGAGTACCATTATAGTCAACATCTGAGAATACAGTACCAGAAATGGTTCCTGAACTGCATTGAGCAGAGAGTTGAGAAATAATAAATGTAGAAAATGCAAACGCTAATAATGCATTGCAGAAATAAGATAATGTAGATTTTCTCATTGTAGACCTTCGTTAGTAATCCGAGTTCTTAAAAAAATAAAATAAACAAACTCCAAAACACTGTAAACCAGCTAATTAAAGCACATTTACTGTGTATTTGAAAAAAATAACTCGGTTTTTGGACTATACAGTACATCTTGGGGGATATACATTACAATAAGTACAAATATATAAACAATTATTTATTAGTACTCTACATATAACAATAAAAGCTAATGTGTAATAATACATATTGTTTTATGTATGTATATGACGATGATAATCAAATAGGTATATTGATATTTCGGTATGTTAAAAAGCAAGCGCTTTTATTATATTTCATTTTCTTAATGAATAACAATTACTTTTATCACCCTAATTAAACTAATAGAAGCACAAACAATTGCTATGAATATCAAGGAACAGCTACAAGCTGAATTAAATACGATCAAGGCAGATGGTCTATACAAGAGCGAAAGAATAATAGTAACTCCCCAATCATCTAAAATCACAACAGAGAAAGGATCAGAAGTCCTTAATTTCTGTGCCAATAATTATTTAGGTCTTTCTTCTCATCCTGAAGTCATCAGTGCAGCCAAGGAGGCAATAGATACACATGGCTATGGTATGTCTTCGGTAAGATTTATATGTGGAACTCAAGACATCCATAAAACCTTAGAAGCTAAAATCGCAGATTTTGTAGGCTGTGAGGATGCAATATTATATGCTGCAGCATTTGATGCCAATGGAGGACTATTCGAACCACTACTGACTGCTGAAGATGCTATTATCTCAGATCAGCTTAATCATGCTTCTATTATAGATGGCATAAGACTATGCAAGGCTAAACGATTTAGATACCTTAATAATAACATAGAAGATCTAGAAGCGAAACTAAAAGAAGCGAAAGCAGCAGGAGCAAGAAGAATCATGGTAGCTACTGATGGCGTCTTCTCCATGGATGGTACAATAGCGCAAGTAGATAAGATATGTGATATCGCTCATAAGTATGGAGCACTCGTTATGGTAGATGACTGTCATGCTACAGGATTTACAGGTAAGACAGGGAGAGGAAGTGCTGAGCATTGTGGAGCATACGGCAAAGTAGATATTATAACTGGAACATTCGGCAAGGCACTTGGAGGTGCTTCAGGAGGCTTTACTGCTGCAAGTAAGGAAGTCGTAGAAATCCTACGTCAGAAATCAAGACCTTACCTTTTCTCTAATACCCTGGCACCATCAATTGTAGGTGGCTCCATAAAAGTTCTTGACCTACTATCAGAAAGTACTGCACTGCGAGACAAATTAGAAGAGAATACAACTTTATTTAGAAAGGGGATGACAGAGGCGGGATTTGATATCGTTCCTGGAACACACCCTATCACTCCTGTCATGCTGTATGATGCTAAATTGTCGCAAGAGTTTTCAGAAAAGCTATTAGAAGAAGGCATCTATGTCATAGGTTTTTTCTACCCTGTAGTTCCTAAAGAAAAAGCTCGTATTAGAGTACAAATTTCTGCCGGACACTCTACCGAAGAAATAAAAACTGCGATAAGTGCTTTTACTAAAGTTGGTAAAGCTCTTAAAGTAATATAAACTGAAAGTACAAGGACTGACTTATGACCTCCATCGAAAACAATATTCTTAATCGAGCGGAATTCGAAATATTCTTAATGCTCTATGCATCTCATGTAGACTATGTATATACTGAAGAAGAAGAGAATTACATTAGATCTATTTCAGATCCGAAGACATATGAGAAGATATTTGAGCTATTCAAAAATACGACTGACTATTCTTGCCTGAAGATCATTCTGAAAAATAAAGAAGCTCACTTCGATAATGAAAAAGAAAAAAACTACTATTTCAATCTATTGAAAAAAATTTTTGAAGTCGACGGCAACTATTCAAGAATAGAAAAATCATTTATCATTTTTTTTGAAAAATTACTTGAAACAGAAAAAATATAAAAGTCCTAATGTTTTAATTCTAATTAAATATTGACACCTTTGCGTTATAAATTATTACAATGATTAATACAAATAGATATACCTCATTTAAAACAAAGCATCGCAGCTGAGATTTGTCTATTATATAAATAAAACCTATAGCCTTGTCGATGCAGATTGACAAGGCTTTTTTAATCAAGTGATTTAAAGAATGAAACGTAGAGTATCACAATTCATAAAGTTCTATATCAATTCCTTCTCGGGACTTAATCGTGATATCTGGTACTTAGCACTCATCTATCTTATCAACAGGTCAGGTGAGATGGTCATTCCATTTATGAGTGTATTCTTAACTGACCAATTAGGATTCCCTAAACTGCAATCTGGCATTGTACTATTCACATTCGGATTAGGAGCTCTTATAGGAAGTAACATTGGTGGATATCTTACTGATACTATCGGTAATGTAAAAGTAATGGCTACCAGTCTTACCGGTATGGGTATAGGCTTTATTGGAATTCTATTTTTCGATCACTTTATACCATTGTGTATATGGATGATGCTTACGGGTATATTTACGAGCATGTTCAGTCCAGCTGCATTTAGTGCAGTAAGTTTATGGGGTAGACCTGAAAATAAAACTCGTGGCTTCTCACTCTTAAGGATGGCAATAAACCTTGGTATAGCCATAGGACCTGCGGTGGGCGGTTTCATAGCTTATGGTGTAGGATTTAACTGGTTATTTGTAATAGATGGTATAACATGCTTTATAGCATTGCGATACTTACTGCGGCTACTTGGACATCGTAATAGAAATTATAAAAAACCTAAAGACGAAAAGCTTATCCAAGAATCACCTTATAAGGACTGGGTGCTTATGCTATTCTTATTTTTCAACTTGATTAATATGATAGCTTTCTTTCAGATTCTATTTACAGTTCCCGTTTACTTTAAGGAAGTCATTCTATTAGACGAGCGAGTAATTGGCTTATTCTTTACCGTTAACGGTTTGCTTGTATTGGTCTTAGAGATGCCCATCGTATATCTCATAGAGTTAAAGAAAAAATTCTTCACACCGATGATCGCTGGAGCCATTATTATAGGTATAGGATATTTGAGTTTGAGCATTTTTGATAATGGCTTTGTAGCTATTGCATTTTACAGTGTGCTTGTTGCTTTCGGAGAGGTTATTAATTTTCCTCTGATACCAACTATTGCTATGCGTCGATCTAATCCAGAAAACCAAGGCAAATACATGGGCACTGTTTCTACAATGTTCGCTATGGCTTTTGTACTAGCGCCTTTACTGGGACTACCTATTGTCGAGCACACAGGATACCATAATTACTTTATCATGGCAGCGTCATTATCAATATTTTCTGGTATATGCCTGCAATTTATAAGAAGAAAATTTGTGGAACAATGATATAATCTAATGCTATCAGTTCTACATAATATCATGTATGACAAGTATATAACAACAGCATTCTCTTTTAATAAGGAGCCTGCATCACAAATAAAATCTTTACATTAGGGAAAAGTTCGACTTCATGAAAACGATTTTATCTATAATATTTGCGATATTTTTTATTCATCTAAATGCACAATCAGTTTTTATTAATTTAAATAGTGAGGACAAAACTTGTGCAGAAAGTGGCACTATTTATAATGGAATAGACAACTGGGAAGTGTTCCAGACCGATAACAATATCAGCACTGGACCTAAGACAATTTTGTGTGCAGAATTCCAAGACGCTGACTCCGAGATTAATATCACTAGAGCTGAAGAAGGTAAGGTCATATTTGTAGAATCAATAGAATCATTAGATATACCTATTACAGATAATAACATCTTCTCTCTAAGCACCCTAATTATGGCTCCTGAAGAATTATTCTGTGACTGCTCGACCGAGTGCACGTTAGACGTATGTAATGAAATCATCGTTATTTTTAAGGGTGATATAAATGGAATAACACTCCGAGATACGATTAGCATCATGAGTTCTGAATTCTCTAATTTCAATGGTGTAGACAGGAATATATTCGAATCGTGTTTTGTTACACCTCCCTATGATAACTTAGTGATAGATAAGATTTCTATTTCAGTTTTTCCTCAAGAAATCGACGCTTCCTCATATATTAAAGTTAGCAGTCTATTTTTTTCAGATGTGGAAGACTACAACTTCTATTTTGATGACGCCACTTTTATGAATCATGTCATACCTGATGCATTTAGATTAGGCATAGCTTATGTTGTACGACCTTCTTTTTTTACTGAGTTTCAAGATGCATTTTACTTTGGACATATCAAAGTACTCAACAGTAACCTCCGTGATCCATCTAATAATGAAAAATTCTATTATGAAATAACACCAGAAGATTCTACCGCTCAGAAAATAATAAATATTATAAATACAAATTTTTCACAGCTTGTATTTCAGAAAGATGCTCACCTCAGAGGCGCCTTAGTTTCCCTACCTGATAACGACACGCTACGCCATAGAGTCAACTTAGTAAATGATGGTGCAAATATGTGCATAGCTGGACTTGTAGACTTAATAATCGATAATGAAAATGAGTTCAGATTTAAATCTGGAAGTATTCATTTTAGCAATGATATGTCGTGTGTCCAAATCCGTAAAAAGGCTAAACTTGTAATTGACAAAGGAGCATATCTTCATTATGGGAATAATGGCATAGGACTACTTAGTCTAAGATCAGGTGCTATCATCAGCATAGAAGATAACGCTGCTCTTTACTTTGATGGAGAGCTTGTAATGCCTGACAATAACAAATCAAAAGTAACAGTAAAGCTAAATCCTAATCAAAGCTTAAAATTCAGTCCTTCTTCCAAAATAAAAACCTACCATCCCGACGCTAAGCTGACAATCTATATGGAAGGTGGTCATCTTGATATCTCACAATTGCGACCTGAATATCATCAATATCTCGATATCATCTACCCAGAACAATTAACAAGTAATCCAAAATCTATAGTACTCTACCCTAACCCTGCTTCTGAAATATTGACATTATATATAGAACAAGAAAATATAGGAAGTACAATAAGTATTTATAATCAGATAGGTGACCGTATTACAAATAATATCTATATAGAAAATAGAATTAATGAGATAGATATTAGCGCTTTAGAATCAGGTATTTATTTTGTGAGACATTATACTGGAGATGTAATTCGGTTGGTTGTGGAGTAATGAGTATATATTGTTTATCCAATTCAATAAATTAAATTAAAAGATGAGCACATATACAATAATCAAATTAGTCAAATTAGTCTTGTTAGTTGGATTTATACTATCGACAGTCATCTTTTATCTGAAAAAATCTACTGACCAATTAGGTATTAACAAGCTTATTGCTAAATCACAAAAATTAGAAGAGCAAAATCTGATAAATGAAGCAATAGAGAAATACAAATACGCTTTAGCTGAAGCACTAGGATTTAAATACCTCTCAAAGATTACATTAGACGAATTAAAAGATAACTTAAATACAAATGGCTGGTACGTACTCAATGAATTATCTCGAGTTTATAAAAACAATAATATAGATTTCTCAATGGATAATTGGTCTGCGATAAAAACTCGAATAAACAACATTGAAACACCACCCTCGAAAGAACAAATTCAGAAAAATATCACAGATGAATTCAAGAAACTTCCATAGCTAATCTAATTTATACTTGAAGTCATTGAAGAGTCACTCAAGCTTTACCATACGCCTCTAATCCTCCCCTAACAGATCCATGCTTTAATAACAATGCATTGGCCGCCTCATATGTAAGGTCTGTCTGATCCATTATCATTTTAGTGCCGCGATCTATAAGCTTGTCATTACTGAGTTGCATATCGACCATCTTATTATCTACTACGCGGCCAAGTTTAATCATAACAGATGTACTTACCATATTGAGAATTAATTTCTGTGCAGTACCTGCTTTCATACGTGTGCTCCCTGTGACGAACTCTGGACCTACTACACATACCATTGGAAAATCAGCATGTTCAATAAGAGGAGCACCAGAATTACAAGTTATACAACACGTTGCGATATTGTTATCCTGACAATACTGTAGTCCACCTATAACATACGGAGTGGTTCCTGACGCCGCTATACCGATGACAATATCAGCGGACGAAATACTATAAGACTTAAGGTCAGCGATAGCCAAATCTTTATCATCTTCGGCAAATTCTACAGCTTTTCTCATCGCAGAATCTCCACCAGCCATCAGACCTATAACCCAATCATGTGGCACACCAAAAGTAGGTGGACACTCCGATGCATCTACGATACCTAATCGACCACTTGTCCCAGCGCCTATGTAGAAAAGTCTACCCCCCTCCATCATTAATGAAAATATTTTATCAACAGCATTCTCGATATCAGGTATTATTGCTTTTACTGCTTCAGCTACTTTATGATCTTCAGTATTAATATTATATAATAATTCTGCTGTAGACATCTTATCTAAGTGCCTGTATAGCGAGTTATTCTCTGTTGTACGATTCTTCATAATTGGTATTTCTTAAAATATATTTCTTAAAAAACTGAAGTAATTAAAATAATTATTGGAAATATGGTGTCTTCTCCAACGCTTTATCAAATATTTACGTCTTAGGTAATAGGATTATTAGTATATTAGAATCAGAACAAAAATTATAAAAGCCATGCAAAAATCATTCATTGTATTTCTGCTGCTATCTTCATTAGTCTTTACACTATCTAACTTTACACAAAAGTCTAATAGAGATGTTGTCATTTTCGCCATAAATGAAACACCAAAATTACCAGAAATTCCTTTCACATATAGTGATACAGAAATCCCAGATCACCTTAGATCTCCGGAGCCAGATCAAGACATTGGTTACGGAGCATCGGTAACATTGAGTAACAATCTTATAATCGATGATGACATAGCGACTTTAGGAAGAGTATTATTTTATGATGTAAAGTTATCTGCATTAGAGAATATATCGTGTGGAACTTGTCATAAGCAGGAACTTTCATTTGCAGATGATACAACTTTCAGTCAAGGCCTTCAAGTTCCTACCAAGAGAAATTCTATGGCTCTTAATGATCTGTTCTGGTCTAATAGAGACCATTTTCTATGGGATATGAAAGAGACTAATCTTAATGAAATGATTAGGTTACCACTCAAAGATGAAAATGAAATAGGTGCAGATTTAGATCATGTTATTGTAAAATTAGAATCGACAAGTTATTATCCAGAGTTGTTCTCCAAAGCCTATGGGGTCTCATCAATCAATGAAGATAAAATCGTAGATGCATTGATACACTTTATCAGCTCTATGACCACCTTCGAATCCAAATTTGACAAGCAAGTTGTTAAGGAATTTGTAGACTTTACAGAAATAGAAATTACAGGCTTAGAATTGTTTTCTGAGAATTGTACGGTATGTCACAGCCAAGGTACTCATGATCCATTTAATCAGAACATCAATTTAAATAACACATCTCCGATGTTTTTCTTTCCTGAAATCTTTAATAATGGATTAGCTCCCGATCCAGATGATAAAGGCGCAGGAGAACAAGATCCATTCTTCGCAGGACTGTTTAAGATACCTACTTTACGGAATGTTGACTTCACAGCTCCATACATGCATGATGGCAGATTCGGGACATTAGAGGAAGTCATAGAGCATTACTCTACTGGAGTCAAAAGTAACAAATGGACGTCAGAGAAAAACTTTGTTCCCGATGGAGGATTCCAATTTTCAGACTTTGAGAAAGAATCTTTAGTAGCATTCCTTAAGACTTTAAAAGATGATAATCTAACTACGCATAGAATGTGGTCGGACCCTTTTGATCCATTGTTAGGTAATAATTATGTGCCATTCGATAGATTAGTCGTCATGCCTAATCCTATGTCAGACCATGCAATTATAGAATTTGAAAATGATAGTCATACTCTAACTATGATCAACATATTATCAATGAGTGGTCAGTTAATTAAGCAAGATAAAACTGCTGACAATAGATATCTACTCGATAACAATAATTTCATCTCAGGAACATATATTGTAGAGGTCATTCAAGGTGATAAAAAATCGATACAGAAGGTGGTGGTGAGGTAAGTCGACTCTATAATACTATCGAAATAAATAACAAATATCCTTATGAAAAAATATCATTTTGTAATAATACTCTTTGTATCAATTTCTATCAATGGATACACATGTACAATTATTCCTGATTCATTTTGTAAGACAATTCTTAAAAAGTCTAATGAACTCATAGTCTCAGGCGTAATTATATCAAAAGATATTGATGGCATTGACCTCGAAGTCATAGATGTATTTAGAGGCGAAGAGTTAAGAAGTACAATTAGAATTTGGGATGGAACTGATTTTGACTGTAATGGAAATTTCTCCATGTCAGCTTCTAACATAGGACAGCTTAATGATTCTATAGTCATAGTATTGCCGAAAATAGTGGCCGCTGAGAACACTTGGGATGTTATAGGTGACTACAGAAGACCCGATCCATATTCATATACATCAAAGCTTAGATTAGAAAATGGAATTGCCAAAGGTCTCATTACTGGAGACGCTATAGCGCCGCCAGAATTCAACACATACTCAATCAATTATGATAGATTATTAGAAGTCATTACATCTAATTGGAACTGTACAGACTTAATATCGAGTAACAAAGAATTACTACCTATTGATAATATAAAGTATAATAATCCTGTATCTGATGAGCTAAATATAGAATTAGATGACTCACACAAGATTGATAATATCAGTATATATACTATAAATGGAAGAAGGGTAAATAGTGTAAAAATCAATAGTCAAAAGTACGTCACAATAGACATGGAAAATGAAATTCCCGGAATTTACATTGTACAATTAGTTAACACTAATAGGCAATCGCGATATATAAAAATTTTAAAAACCTAAAACCATCAGAAAAAAATAATCCAATAAAAATCAATCATAAACAACGTAAAGCATCAATCCAGTATACTACTAAATATAAAGCTATAGTTCTATCATACCACAAATCAACGAATGAAAAAATCAATCATACTTTTCTTATCATTGTCAGTCTGTATTCTGATATTCTCTAATTTCTCAGACAATAGATCATCATACATTTTCACAACAATTAATAATGCTCCTGATCTACCTGAGAATCCTTACAAGTATAGCGATGTTGTAATTCCGGATCACTTATTCAAATCACCAGAAACAGATACGATATTCTCAGGCTATGAATCAGCGGGAGTTGATTCTTTTTCATTTGACTTTATTGAGGATGATATTGCGACCTTAGGAAGAGTTCTATTCTATGACGAAAAATTATCTGCCTTAGAGAATATTTCATGTGGTTCGTGCCATAAGCAAGAATTATCTTTTGCTGAAAACAAACAATTTAGCGAAGGTATATCTGCACCGACAAGAAGAAACTCGATGCACCTTAACGATCTCGCTTGGACTAACAAAGAAGGTTTCTTCTGGGATCTTAGTGAATCTGATCTTAAGGAGATGATTCGTCTTCCGCTTACAGATGACAACGAAATCGGAGCTAACATGAATGACATCGCCATCAAGTTAGGAGATACAGAATATTATCCATCTCTTTTTCAGAATGCATACGGCAGTAGTAAGATAAACGAAGATAGAATCACAGAAGCACTTACACATTTCATATCTTCTTTTAATTCTTTTAATTCAAAATTTGATCAAGCAGCAGCTGAAGGGTTTTCGTCATTTACAGAATCTGAAAGAAGAGGATTAGATATTTTTGGTAAGAGTTGTGGTACATGTCACACGCAAGGTGGTAGTCCGTTAGAAAGTTTTCTTGGCCAAATAGAGTTTGCTGATCCAGAAGATATGTTCCTTTTGTCCTCATCCTTTTTTAACAATGGTCTTCCCGCTGATGATAATGACTTAGGTGTGGGAGAATGGCTTCCAGGAATGGATCATTTATTCAAGCCACCGTCACTTAGAAACATAGAACTGACAGCTCCATATATGCATGACGGAAGATTTAATAATATTGATGAAGTTATACAACATTACTCAGAAGACGCTATAGAAAATCAATGGTCTGCAGGCTTCATACCGCCGGGAGGATTCCAATTCTCTAATGAAGAAAAGCAAGATCTTAAAGCATTCATGATAACACTGACAGATAATACATTTGCCAAAGAAGAAAAGTGGTCAGATCCTTTCGCTACATTATCTAATACTGTAGAAATAGAAATAACTGATGTTGTTGTCAGACCTAATCCGATGAGCGATATATCAGTAATAGAGTTTTCTAATCTCAATAATTTATTAGCATCTATGAATATCTATAATGCAAGTGGACAACTAATGACTTACAAGAATACTACTGGATCATCATTTCTAATAGAGAAAAATGAGTTTCCTCAAGGAATGTATATGATCCATATAATTATGGGAGATAAGAGAGCAACAAGGAAATTGATAGTGAATTAATAACAGAAGAAAATATATCTAATACCATTTAAATTTTAAGGTGTCGGATAAGATTATAATAGAGAACCATAGTACCTTATTTGTATAAAATGAGGGGCTTTTTTTTTGGAACAAACAATAAATTCTAACAATTATAACATCGAGGAAATAATTGACATACCAAAGGGAATAATGCACATGAAAGCAGCATAATTAACCCTGCATATTTGTGATATCAAATTATTAAATCATAAAATTTAAAAATAATATCATAAAAACGAATTTATTAGAAGTTGTTGCATTCTTACTAATCACATTACCGCAGGATTAAAAAAACCGAACTTGATCTGATTAGATAATAATCCTGTAAAATCATCCCTATAGTGATAGAACAACCAAGCACATTAGAAATTCGAACAAAGCATGTACTACATCTTAGTGATTAGATTATTACATTGTATACAGCATGCCGAGCTTAAGGCCTATTTCTTGTTTTCTAAGGCTAAGTTGTGAAGCCGAGAACCTATTGGAAAAATCATAAGTCCATTGTATCCCAAGCTGGTAACTATATCTTTCGTTTAGGTGATAAGATAGGCCTGCTCCGGGTGACAATTGTACTAATTGACCTGCAGTATTCATAGAAAGATCAACAAGCTCATTATCCAAATCTATAGACTTACCGGTAACGACCTGTATAGGGTTGTATAGCACTAATCCTTCGACATATGCTGATAGGTTATTGTTTATGGATTTTTCATACATGGCGCCTATTGATAAGCCCAAGTTATAAAATTGATTATACTGCTGCACGACCGTTTCCGTAGTAATCGTCTGTGTTCGATTACCATTATAGTATTGTTGCAGGCCTTGAGGATTGACGATATAAGTAGCAGAATCTTGCTCTACAATAGATGATTCTATATTCTGAAAATTTCTATTGAACCGTTCGCTGACTCTACTTATGGCTACGCCAATAGACATGCTCAAGCCATCAGTGACTTCAATATGATAACTTCCTCTTAAACTTACCGAGTACAAGTCCGTACTTGCTTGCTGACTATTGTCAGCCCATAATTGATTAAGTCCATTAACATTGGAGTATTTGCTTTGTGGCCTACCAACTATTGCCGCAAAAACAAACTTCTTACTTCTGAGCTTTGAGTTTAATAATTCTAAGTTAGATGGAGCTATTGAACCGATGACCATATCAGGAGTAGCTCTTTGATCTATTATCAGCTGGGGTATATTGAGTAGTCTGAGCTTTCGTAATTCTATTAATTGAGCATTTTTTTGAGCACTATCATTGGTCGGATAATTAGTATTTTTCGAAGAAGAAAAAGAATTATTAAAAGTAGAATTAGTATTTCTATAAAGATCTTGGCTTAGTGCTTTCTTCACATTTCTCAATGTATTATTAGATTTCACTATAGTTAATTGATTTTTTTGGATAGTTAAATTTATTGTGTTTGATTTCTGAAGCTTTCTGATTTTTTTTGTAGGAATATTTTCCTGTGTTATTTCATCTACCTTAGTTTTTTCAACGACAACAGAAGAGTACTTTTCTACTTTATCGGTCATCTTAGTTACTACTTCTGAGCTTTGAGTATTGAAACCCTTAGCATTATAATTAGCTGATAACCAAACCAATAGTACTGCAGACAAAATTCCAACAGAAAAGAACCAAAACCAAAATAAAAACCTCTTTCTCTTCTTTCTACCTAAGCTTTCTTCGATACCATCCCATATCATCCCTTCGTCAAATTCAGGTACGACAGACTTTAATGCATCTCTATATGACTGATCATTTAATGGCTTCATAGCGGTTCAAATTTGTCTTTTTTTTAATAATTTTCTTTAGGATCATTTTAGCTCTTGTTAGTTGTGATCTTGAAGATGATGGGGAGATATCAATCATCTCCCCTATCTCTTTATGGCTATATCCTTCTACGATATATAAATTAAATACCGTTCTATATCCTATCGGCAAGCGTTCTACTTCTTTATATATTTCTTCTGCACTTAATTGCGAGACAACATCTTCATCAGCTTGAGGTTCTAAGTCCGTCTTAGTAACATTCATCATCACTAAGCTCTTTTGCTTTCTTAGTATATTCAGACATTCGTTGACTGCGATTCGTGCCATCCATGCACCCAGAGAGCCTTTATTAGAATCATATGATTTTGATTTAGTAAAGATTTTAATATAAGTCTCTTGGATGGCGTCAAGATGTGTTACACCTTCTGGCAGATACCTCTTGCAGACATTCATGAGATCTTTGCATGAGTTCTCATAAAGTTGCTTCTGTGCTGCTCTATCCCCTTTCTTTACATCATTCCATATGTTGAGAATGTCCTTCACTATATCAAGTATTATAATTCTATAGCTATTGTTCCTGAGATCGAAGTAAGTTGACCAGCTTCTGTGATTAATTGGCCAGATATTGTACCTCGGATATCATCCCCTGATTCAGTAAATTCTAAATTCAATGGAACACCGCTGGCATTATAATTCTGGAATAGCCCAAGCTGAGTATCTTCTATTTGCAAAAATATAAATTCAACAGTACCTATAGGGTCGCCCTTAAAATGGATCGCTATTCTATCATTTATATTTTCCTTTACAGCACCTAAGACCCACTGATCAGTTGTAGCGTCAAATTCTGCTGTAGCAGTTTCATATATCAAACTATCAGTGCCTATAAGTAGTCTTATTTCTGCATTAGATATATTGACTAATTCTTCGCCACATAATTCATAGTCTGCGACTACCTCACTACCAGTGATCGGCTCGCATTCTAATTCTATTTCTTCAAAGAATAAAGGAGTCGTAACCTTTACGTTATAACATGTAACGTCTAAGCAATTATCAACGAACAAAGTGTAAGTTCCATCTATTATCCCAGTCGAATAATACTCACTATTCCCATCAAATGCAATTGCTACTGTTCCCGATAGCAATGGTTCTCCTGTATTGCAATTAGTGACTGTTCCACTTACCGTAAATTGATCAATGATTGAGAAGGTACTTTGAAAAACTCCGAAATCTATATCTTGATTATTGAGAGATATATTCTCTGCTATCACTTCTGCGCCTTCACAATCGCTTACTGCAAATAGAATGTAATTATCAAATGGCTCACTTGCTATAGAATAAAAACCACCCTCATCAGTTATATCATAAGAAGTGAACAGAAAGGTAGATACATCTAAAAGGATAATCTTAATGTCTGCTGCAGGGTTGCCATCACTTAATAACACTTGACCTGAAAGAATTGCATTTGTACTTTGGGTCAAGAAACTTACATTCCCATCATAGTCGAGCTCTTCACTTTTAAGGAGTTTTATATCTCTCTCTTTTCTTTCTGTATCAAGAGTGAGAGCATCTACACCAGATGTCACAAAATTATCCGAATGAACCTGCATTAGTATACGCGTATCATCCTTAGGTAAGCTAAAAGCATAATTTCCTTCATCATCACTATAGACACTCGTTATCTCACCATCGTGGCTGACTATAACTTCTGCATCAGGTACAGCAACATCGTTGATATCTAATACTCTACCTGATACCAGCGTAGACTCCACCTCTAATGGATCTGAGATAGTCACTTCGGGTTCTCCTTCTGTTATGTAGTTATCTTCACAAGATGTAATGCTTATTAGAAAAATAAAAGCTATAATATAAAATGGACTGAATGTTTTCATCACTTAATTTTTGTTTTACTTATTAAATAAAAAAAGCAATAACATGTTTTGCGTTTCGTATACATGGCTCCTATACATGAGGGTTGTAATACGCTGCATGAGGTCGCAAAATAATTAACAAAAATTGTGGAGTGAGTATGGGGAGGGGCTATTTCACATGAGAGTATTGGAATCTAATAATATGGGATTATCAGAATATACTCAAAAAGTCACTTTATGAAGACTTACATATTCATGAAACAATGAGTCTTAGACGGATATTAGACTTTAGTTCGAAAGAAATAATCTAATGTAGAAGTAGACGGAATTGGTGAAATAATAATAAATGAACAGTCTACTATCCTCATGGTTTGTGTAACTGAAGATCTTACTTACTATTGCTTCTCAATAATAGGAAGCTTAAAAATTCTTAGATTGAAAAATTCAATCAGTAATATAAAAAAGCCTCTCAACGAAAACGAAGAGAGGCTCATTTTACTTATCAGTAACTTTATATTCTCTTATAATACGATTAACTTCTTGGTTATAGTTAAACCAGTACATTCTAACTTTACAAAATAAACACCAGATGATAAAAAATCTGTATTTATGTTTTTATTGCTTCCATTAAAGCTTGTTGAAAATAACATACTCCCGTTTTGATTATGTATAGACAAAGAATAATCACACGAGTATGGACAATTTATATATATTCTTTTTGATGCAGGATTTGGACTTAATTCGAAATCCGTAAAGGCCTTTACTAATGATTGTTCTTCTATTTCTAATTTCTTGACTTTACTTTTATTTCTGTTTACTAGTTCTTGAGAAGTTATATTTACGGCACAACTAAAGTCCAGACTCCATCTTGTTCCATTATCTTCACAATTATTACCTACAACATTTATTTCTATAAGATCATTTGTGTGAACTTCAAAATCATACAAAAATGGCTGGTCCCCACCTATGGCATTACACCCAGGATAATATTGATCTACTTGTTGTTGATTATAATAAGTGGAATAAGCACCAGAACTAACTACTACATGCCCATTCCTCCTAACAATCAGTTCATCAGGTACTTGTAATGTATTAAAATAAACAGATACTATTCCATCACCATTCGAGATATAGCTTGAATTCCAATCACTGTCACCAGTTGCGTCATCATTAACTGACGAACAAATATCTGATGGTGAAGATATGCAAGCAGTAGTTATTACGACCTTAAATATTATATCATCGCAAGGTAATGCAGTAGATTCAAAACTAAATGTATAAGTTCCTAATTCAAAAAAGTCTCCAAACTCAAAAGTGCCTTCACGTTGGAAGCCTGCTTCGTAGAGCACGCCACTTGGAGAGGTAATATTCAGATAATATTTATCTGAATATTGTCCGATCAAATTATAAGAAGCAGTACAATTTTCAAAGTCTAAACTAATTAAAGTTTCACAATCCTCGCAAGAATTTGCTGCTATTACCTCATTACTATTTGTTCGGATAAATGAGGTAAATCCATGTGACTGATTAGTAGAAAAGTTAAAAAACTTAAGGTCTCCGATACTTCTCTCGAATTTATCTCCTTCAATATTACCGCCAATGAATAATACATTCTGATAGTAGAAAATATCAACTAAAATTTCAGTACTTGATGATGCATAGAAATATGTGTCAATAATAGAGCCCAAAGTATTTAACTTAAAGATTAAAATATCTTGACCACCACCACCAATAGGGAAAGTTGTGCTTTCATTATCAACACTTGTATTCATGCCGATATAAATGTTATCCATCTCGTCTATTTCGATATTGGGCACTACACTATTTACTATCTGTGCAGGCAATACTTTTATCCAATCAAAATCTCCTGCTTTGCTATTCAATAAAGCTACTTTTTCATCATCTGAAACATGCCGTTGTACGCCTCTAAAATAAACTGATCCTACACCCTTAAAAGCGTATGCTTTCTTATTTTCCGTAGAATTAATTTCGGTTGAAATTAATTCTATCGATTCCCCTAAAATACGAATGTCATCATTGACTATCACCACATCCCCACTATAATCTATCTCTAAAATAGTTCCCGCAGGATAATTGGAATAAGTAACTCCATCAACAGTTATAACATTCGCAGGTGAGTCAATTTTATAAAATTCTGAATTGACATTTTTACTTAAAGACTTAAGGTGATTAGCTCCACTAATTATATGGCTCTCATCTAAATCACCTAATTCATCTACCTTTAGTATAATTTGACCTGAAGTACTATTGGGAAATAGGTTATCGTTGTTATACAAAAATGCACCGTATGAGTCTGCTTTTATAGTAAAGCTATTACCAGAGTTAGGCAACATATTATTAATAATAAGAGAATCAGATGACGCAATAAACTGTTCCTGAAAGTTGCCACGATTACCCGTCAATATTTTGACATTATTATACATAGGACCCTGAACAAGATAAAATGAAAAATCGTCACTTGGATTTTCATAAGAAAACAACAATCCTTTAGCCTCTGTATAATGATACTTGGTCTCTCGGATAAAGTGATAATATTCAGTTTTATCACTTTTGTAGATTCCGTTAGTATAAATCGTTCCGTAGTTATCCTCCATAAATGAGAAGGATTGAAACTCAGTACTCTGACCCTGTTCCATTATTACTTGAGCATTATCTGGCGGGGACTCACATTTAAAGTTGAGATCAGAATAGGTGAGGCTTACAAAATCTGTACTAGTACAAGGAGCTGGTTGAGTCTCATTACTACATGCGGATGAGCAACTGGTCCACAATCCCTCTACTCCATTCTCTTGCCCTTCTATTGCATCACAGGAATTCTCTAATACCTCTCCATTGATATCAATTACTATAGGTTCGCATACTACATCTTCAAAATTATTAATTATAATTCTATAGTCATTCGTACAATAGGTAATCTCTGTGCAACTTAACCTTGGATCGTTTCTATTATCCGTCAGAAAATGATACAATTCTGAACCAAGAAAATAAGGAAATTCTCCTGCTAAACTATTCAGCGTCTGATATAACTGCATAGCATTATTAGTCACCGAATTACATGATTTAGATTCTATATCTATATTGATGGAGAAGCCATCATCTTTGATGATGTACTCTTGAAGGAAATCAGGAATATAATCGTATCCACATATTTTGTAACTATGAAATCCTAATCCAAAAGTCTTACACTTGACTTTAAAACATCCATTTTCGTCAATTTCAGATGTACCTTTAAAGTCTCCTGCAATCAGATTACCTTTATTTCCCCAAGCAACACAATTAACTGGATCATGAGGACATATGGCCATACGTCCACAAGGATCTAAAATACCGTTTTCAATAGGGTTCCCATACCCCATGTCCTCAATCAACATAGCATATTCTAATCCTCTAATTTTTTTAGATTCTATCTCAATTCTATTCATAACTTCATCTCCACACTTAATTATCGCATCTCCGCATTCAAGACTTAAGGAGATCGAAGACCACAGAGAACCAAAAACATCCTGTGGCTCACAAGCCATAGTAGATTCAATAGTAGATAATCGATGAATGCCTTCCTTAATATTAGTTCCTTTACATTCTATATCATAAATACAATCAAAAACTGTTTCTGCTTCATTAAGTGCCTCACCCCTTACAAATGTTTCATTATAATCATCTTCGTCTATACTAAATGAATACTCAAATGTACAATCTCCAAATGGCGTCGAGTAAGTAATATCTAATATGTACTCTATATTTCCTCTTAGGTCATATGAGGTTCCCCCCATTCTTAGGACAGTTAGTTAATGAATTTTAGTGAATAATATCGATGCGGGTTTTGCATATTTCAATATAGTAGAAAGCCCTCCAAGGCTTTCTGCGTATAGTGTTGAAATGTGT
>Ga0209187_1000397_pt1 | contig 80308 bp, 95 predicted proteins | sample BantaG_FD_187430 | JGI IMG/M metagenome (GOLD analysis project Ga0209187, IMG submission 187430) | Marine algal microbial communities from Bantry Bay, Ireland - BantryBay_4 metaG (SPAdes) (version 2) | ecosystem: Host-associated > Algae > Red algae > Unclassified | place: Bantry Bay, Ireland...
ATAACAGGCTGATCTCCCCCAAGAGCTCATATCGACGGGGAGGTTTGGCACCTCGATGTCGGTTCGTCACATCCTGGGGCTGGAGAAGGTCCCAAGGGTTGGGCTGTTCGCCCATTAAAGTGGCACGTGAACTGGGTTCAGAACGTCGCAAGACAGTTCGGTCTCTATCTGTGGTGGGCGTTAATAAATTGAGAGGACATGACTTTAGTACGAGAGGACCGAGTCGTACATGCCACTGGTGTATCAGTTGTGCCGCCAGGCGCAGTGCTGAGTAGCTATGCATGGCAAGGATAAGCGCTGAAAGCATCTAAGCACGAAACCTTCCTCAAGATGAATTTATTTTTAAGGGTCGTCGAAGACTACGACGTTGATAGGCTACAGATGTAAAGCTGGTAACAGCAAAGTCGAGTAGTACTAATTGCCCGTAAGCTTTTATTTTTTTTTTTAATTTTTAATACAATAATTAAATAAATTAAAGACTAGTTGTAGCATATACATTTCTGATTTCCAATATGTCACCTTATTTATGGTGGTTATTCCAAGGGTGTTCACCTCTTCCCATTCCGAACAGAGAAGTTAAGCCCCTTATGGCCGATGGTACTACGCAAGTGGGAGAGTAGGTAGCTGCCAATTTTTTTATAGTCCCGATTTCGAAAGAAGTCGGGACTTTTTTTGTGCGCAATTCTAAATGCAAAACACATCTAAACGAAGAACCGATTAAGAATCCTAAAAGAGAGCCAATCTTCATGTAAGTCAATGATCATTCAAGATTTTATCCAAAACATCTGCTCGAAAAAATTCGACTGTATAGCTTCGTCTCCATTTCATTTTTTCATTGCGTACTTTTGACCATATGCAGCAAAAAACTTGGACTTACTATCTCGAACGTACATTGTGCTTTTTATGTGCAATTATTTTGCTTGAAACGCTATTTTATAAATTCACGGGACATCCCAATAGCGTTGATCTTTTTACCCAATTAGGAATTGAACCATGGGGACGTATTGGAACCGGAATTTTGGAACTCATAGCCAGTGCTCTATTGCTGTTCAGAAAAGTTTCATTCCATGGGGCTCTCTTAGCACTAGGTTTAATGGGCGGAGCCGTTTTTTCTCACTTAACTAAATTGGGAATAAGCTTCAATGATGACGGAGGACAATTGTTCTATCGGGCTGTTGTTGTTCTAGCAGCTTCTCTCGCGATTCTTGCGCTGAGGAAGGACGCAATACAAGAGTTTATCGATGAGGTAAGATCATCGCAAAAAAAATAGAGCCAAGTCACTGAGCTCTATTTTTTCACTATACAATTTTCAAGATTGATTTGATTATTAATATGTACTATAAGTACCCTTTGAAAATCCACTGCAATATAGTTCCTGGAATAGACACAAATGGATTAAACTGAAGGAGATAATTTGAGTTATAATATAGATATTTTTGCTATTATCTAGTAGAATAATGACTATGGTGTATCTTATACTTGTGTTTATATACTTAATGTAATGAAGAGCCTTTTTGATATAATTTCTAAAATGACCAAAGGGGAACGACTTTTCTTTAGAAGACCTTATCAGCAAAGGCTTCCACATTTTGTGCAGCTCTATGATATTGTCATAAATAACGCTTCTCTTACACTAGCAGAGATGAATGCACTGTTAAAGGCAGAATTTGGGAAGCAACTGAATTATATTAAACATCAATTGGTTGAAAAGTTATTGCATTCAATAATGCTCTATGCGGCAAAGGATAATGCTCAAATTGAAATTCTTCAAGAAATTGCGGTCATTAAAACCTTACGTTTTAAAAAGCACAATCATCTCGCTAAAAAACGACTTCAAAAAGTATTCAAGCATTGTTTGCAGTTACAAGAACACAATCTTCTTGAGCTGCTATTGCAAGAACAGTTTAAGCTTGAGATTTATGACAATCTAAATTTAAAAGTTGATGAATACAATACACTTCTTTCCTTGTCAAAAAGTCACGCGAACTCCTACACGCAACTCCTGAAGCTTAGAATAATATATGATGAACTGATATTCTTGAAAAAGGAGAGTGGTTTTTTCTCCGAATATCAAAAAAACCAATACGACAGGGTGGAGAGAGATTTTGAGCAACTTGATGCTTCTCCTCAAGACAGTCATGATGAATATTTTTTATTGTTTTATTTCTCTCAAGCCTTGTTTTTAGTTTATCGGAAAAAGAGTGAGGAAGCGCAACATTTAATAAAGAGTGTTCTTCTTCGCCTAAAAGTAGCCGAAAATTTTGTCGCAGACAATCATGAATTTCTTATAGAGGCCATTCGTTTTTACAGATCATTGATATGTCTAAACGAAGACTTTGTCGAATCTCTTTGGCTTTTGGAATATATGGAAACCAAAAAAGTAAAATACCCTCAGTTAGAGACTCAATTAGATTTGATTACATTCCTCCATGAAATTAAATACTCTCATGCAGGTGCCAATTATGTAAAAGCTCGCAAACTATTGAGTGAAAACGAAAGTAAGTTTGATGAGTGGTTGAATATTTCAAACCTAGAATTACAATCAGTTCTCATCGGTTCCATTTCAATTTCTTACTTCATCGCTGCGGACTATGAAAATTCATACTGGTATATTAGTAGACTTTTAAAAACCTTTAAGAATAATGTAAGACATGATATAATTTCCTTTGCGAATATGTTTGCGGTTTTGGTATCTTATGAATTGAAAAACGAGAGTATTTTTAAGAGTCAGGTTGTGAAAAGCATCAACCACTTTAAAAAGAACCGTAATTCTGAAGGTGGCGCAATAAGAATCATTCAATGCTTATCAAAGACTTTCTTTTTAGAAAATTTTGAAGATAGAAAGCGGGCATATCAAGATCTGAAACCTATGTTGAAAGAGAATAAACACGATCAAATCCAACAGATGCTCTATGGATATTTTGACTTTAAGAGTTATTTTGAATCAAAGATTGAGCGTGTCGGATATAAAGAATACAAGAAATCATTAATAAGCTAATAGAAAGTAGTCCTGAATTACCAAATCCAAGAATTTCTAAAAAATAATTCTCCGTCCTATAGGTGAGATGAGCTTTTAAGCAGAGGCGGAAATTTGTCGCTAACTAACTGATTGTCTTTTACTTATAATTGCAACTTGCATTATGAAAACTACGAGCATCAGAAAATTTAATTTTATGCTATTTTATTTTTGTCCAAACTCTAATTAACTCGGTACTTTTCGTTAATAATTGATTAATTTGGCTTTGAAGGATATAAGGTCTTACCAGCCTGAATTTAAACCAATATGAAAAAGCATTCTACAGCGAAGGACACTGTCTCCCTATTGTATCTAAATACGATGCAAGAGATGCAGTCGTTTCAAGAATTCGTTGATAGTAATGACCTCCGTAAAATAGACAAAATAAATTCACAATTAGGCGAGCTTCTCAATATTAAAAATCCGCAGAACAAGTGGTCAGAAGAGAAATTGCAGCATGAAATCCAGGAGCATCTAAATGGAGAATCTCCCGACTTTTATGGAGTATGGGTGTACTACCCATGGCTAAAATCTGTGATTCATCTGTTGGATGAAGAAGAGTTTGTAGAGGTACGAACCAGCAGAAATAAGTTGAAAATCACTCTTGAGGAACAGCATATTCTAAGAAAAAAAAAGATTGGTGTAATTGGTATGTCAGTCGGGCAGGCAAGTACGATTAATTTAGCAATGGAGTCCGTTTGTGGTGAAATTAGGATTGCAGATTTTGATACCTTGGAGTTAAGCAATATGAATCGAATTGCATCAAGCGTTCAAGATTTAGGATTGCCAAAAGTTTCCATCTGTAAAAGAAAAATTGCTGAAATTGATCCCTTCATAAAAGTCGTTTCCTATAGCCAAGGCATTCGTCAGCAAAATATTGATGACTTCATGTTAGACGGGGGTAAGCTTGATTTAATCGTGGAAGAATGCGATGCCCTAGAGGTTAAAATTTTAACTAGACTTAGAGCACGGCAGCAAGAAATTCCAGTTATCATGGAGACGAGCGATAGAGGAATGCTAGATATAGAACGTTTTGATTTAGATCCAGATTTACAAATATTGAATGGCCGACTAGGTGAAATTAGTGAACGTGACCTTAAAGAACTGTCGGCAGAGCAAAAGAAAGAAATTTTATTTAAGATTATCGATCTAGAAAAAATTTCAGAAAGAGGAATGAGGTCGCTTGCTGAACTAAATAAAACGATTTGTTCTTGGCCTCAATTGATGAGTGATGTTAGCTTGGGAGCGGCGGTAGTCTGTAGTACTGCACGCAAATTGCTTTTAGGGCATGATGTTTACTCTGGACGATATTATGTTGACTTAGAAGAAATAATAGAGAACCCGAATATTATAACGCTAAAAGATGAACTATGAAGAAAGTAGTCGTGTACCAATCGATTGGGAATGAAAGCTTAAGCGAAGAGTACCAACGCATGCATGAAGAGATGCTAGCTAAGTTTGGAATTAAAAATGTTACATCTTCGGCTAGAGCTTGGCGAAGCTCAAGAGATTCGTATTTTATTGTTCTAAAAGACGACTACGATGATATGATCGCTGGCATGCGCATTGAAATTGGTTCACCAGGTAATCCAATGCCATTGCATAAGGCGGTGAATCAATTAATAGATCGAGAGAGTCATGAGGCATTATTCGAAGATTATACGAATTCATGTGTAGCTGAAATATGTGGATTGTGGAGCCAAAGGAGAACTGCAAAACTTGGCTTGGGCATTATAAAATTATTAAAATGTTCTGTGGTTGTTGCGCCTTATCTAGGAATCAAAAAGATATATGGTTTTGGTGCTGCTGCTAACGTACGCCTTTCAAAAAAACTAGGTTTTGTCCAATCACATCATATTGGAGACAATGGGGTGTTCAATTACCCAAGCCATAAGATCACGTCCACGGTTATGCATCAAGATGATCTAATAAAATTGAATGGAGCTGATCCCATTCATAGAGCAGACATGCTCAATTTACGCAAAAGACCTATGCAAGAAAGGAGAGAACAAACTAAAGTAGGGCCAATTTTAATTCGTTATGACCTATTTTCTGAACTAAATGTGCCGCAAATTGTAGGTCAGGACATGCCATACCAAAATTTTGTGGAAAAGCCGGAAAAGCTTGCTATTCCTAAGGTTTTGAAGGGAAAAGCCCAATCGTCAAAGGACGATGCATAGCGGTATTTCATATGTATATATGGCTGGTTTGTGATGCAATATAGGTATTTGTTAATATCATGTGACTTTTAGTATTCGCGAGAAAATAATTTTATCTTTGGTATGAAAAAGCTACTTACTACAATTGCAAACGCACACAGACATCATAGAAAAATTGATATCCAATATTGTACTTTATTGGAACTCAAGAAAGATAGCGGAAATGAGTCCATTTCTTGCTGGAAATATAGTCTTGCAAACTCCACCACTCGAAAATACCTTCCCGAAAATTCCTTCTAGGAATATCAAGGGCCGTAAGAATGTGCTCAAATTTTGGAAGCCATTAATTAAAGTGCTGCCCATTAAAATCACAAATTACGAGGTAATGGAGTCGGGAAAGAAAACGCAGGTTTTGGTTGAGTACGGTAGAATAGGGGTTGTCGCTCTAGCTGAAGTTGAAATCAATCAATATGGTGAAATAGACTCCATGATTTACTCAAAAGTTTCAGAAATCCCAAGAGCAGGAGTTCAAGCTGGACGAGTGACTTTTTGGAAGATAATGTACCGTTACATTTTCGGTCGAGGATAGTCACCTTAAATCACATTAAATTTATCTCTATCCCTTAAAAAAGGATATTTTTTTCTATGGGAAATAATTTCTGCCTTTTCCAATGTGAAGGATATGACTGCCTCATTATTCTTCTCCTTGCAAATAAGATCCCCTGAAGGATGAATCAATTGACTTTCCCCTATATAATTGAGCTCGTTTCCATCAGAGCCAATACGATTAAGTCCAATTACAAATGACTGATTTTCAATAGCTCTAGCTTTCAACAGGCTATTCCACGCTTCGATTCTCTGTTCTGGCCAATTTGCTACATAAATTAGAATATCAAATTCATTTTCAGTTCTCATTCTAGACCAAACAGGAAAGCGAAGGTCATAACACACCTGAAGATTTATTTTCCAGCCATTAGCTGATACTATAGTGCGCTTATCTCCAGCGGTGAATTTGTCGCCTTCTCCTCCGTACGAAAAAAGATGTCTTTTATTATAAAAATGGAATTTGCCGTCAGGTTGCATCCAGATGAAGCGGTTGTAAATTTTTCCATCCTCTTCAATAATCAAACTGCCTCCGAGGATTAAATTCCTTTCTTTGCTCACTTTTTTCATCCAAGCAATGCTTGGACCCTGCATGTCTTCCGCTTGCTCCACTGCCTTAGCACTAAATCCAGTTGTGAAAGTTTCAGGCAATAGAACAATTTGCCCAGATGACAATTCCGAAATTTTTGATTCAAAAAACATTCTATTGTCTTCAGGAGCTTCCCAAATTATTTCGGATTGAATGAGACTAAAGGATAGATTCTTCATTTGAAATGTGTTTTGTATTGCTCGGAAATTTCCGAAGAGCTATATCCCTTTTGTAGAAGGTAGTTTCTAACTTTATTCATTCGAATAAATTTATTCTTTTCTTTTGAAAGAGTCGCAAGTTTTTTTTCAATCAGTTTGTTTAATGTCACATCATACGCATCAGGATCAATTTCTTGCATCGCTTTCTTGATGAGATAACTTGAAATTTGTTGCCTCTTCAACTCGCGAGTGATTTTTATACGTCCCCATTGCTTAAATCTAAATTTCCCTCGTGCAAATGCAGTTGCAAAGCGTTCCTCATTGAGATAGTTTTCTTCAATTAAAGTAGAAATCATTCGTTCTAAATCATCACCGCGCATGCCGAGATCTAGTAGCCTAGAACGGACCTTGTATTGGCTACGTTCCTGATACGCACAATAGTGTTTTATCTTGGAGAGTATTGCATCAGACATTTACAATGCGGAGCTTAGCATAGTTCAACATTATTTTCTTTTTACCTAAAAGGTCAAATTCAATTGTAGCTATTTTATTGGCTTCTGGCCCTTCCAATGCACTGATTTTGCCGAATCCGAAGCGCTGATGTTCAACTTTTGTGCCTTCTTTCATATCCTTAGGGCTATCTGCGACAAACTGCCCTTTGACTTCATGATTGTAATTGGCTTTTTGGACCTTTCGTTGTTGTAAGGCCTGTTTTAATGGGTCTCGTTTAGCGCTGAATTGCCCAGATTTTGGTTTCCTAGCATGGGTTGTGTCAACTAAATCTTCTGGAATTTCGTCTAAGAATCTGCTGCTTTCATTAGATACTAATTTGCCATATCTATAGCGATGATTGGCATAAGTAATCCAAAGATTTGTCTTGGCACGAGTAATGGCAACATAGAAGAGTCGTCTTTCTTCCTCCAAATCGTCTAGGTCATACAAGCTCTGACTAGAAGGGAATAAATTTTCCTCGAGTCCAACTACGAATACATTAGGGAATTCTAAACCTTTGGATGCATGTATGGTCATTAAGGTGACTACATCACTATCTTCCGGATCGTCCTTGTCGGCATCAGTTAAGAGGGTGATTTGCTGAAGATATATGCCGAGGCTTTTTTCAATGATTTCACCTTCTTCATCAGGAGTTTGTGTAAATTCCTGTATCGCATTCAGCAATTCTTGAGCATTTTCATAGCGAGCCAAGTCCTCAACTGCACCCTCATTATATAGACTTTTGATTAGACCAGTCGTTTTTCCAACCTCTTCAGCGAGTTCAAATGCATTTTTCTTGCTTTCCATCGATTGGAAAGCTCGAATCATGACTACGAAATTTTCAATACTACTAGCCGCTCGTCCGCCTATACCAGCTGCACGGCATTCGCAGAGTACATCCCAAAAGCTTTTGTCGTTTTCATTGGCATATAGCGTCAGTTTGCTGATAGTCGATTTGCCGATTCCACGCGTAGGATAATTAATTACTCGTTTGATACTTTCCTCATCCTTGGGATTGACAATTATGCGTAAATAAGCCACAAAGTCTTTAATCTCTTTACGTTGATAGAAAGAGAGTCCTCCATAGATGCGGTAGGCGATATTTGATCGTCTCAAGCTTTCTTCAAATGATCTACTTTGCGCATTGGTTCTATAGAGGATGGCAAAGTCGCTATTCTTAAAATGGTTGCGTAATTTTTTTTCAGAAATGCTGTCGGCCACATGACGGCCTTCATCATTATCAGTAAAAGTGCATACAAGATTTATCTTTTGCCCTTTGCCATTTTCAGTCCACAGCGATTTTTCAATTTGTGTTTTATTATGACCAATAACAGCATTCGCTGCCAACAGAATACTTTCTGTACTTCTATAGTTTTGTTCAAGTTTAATCACTTTTACATCTTCATAATCTTTTTGGAATTGAAAGATGTTTTTGACACTTGCTCCTCTAAATGAATAGATGCTTTGAGCATCATCACCGACGACACAGATATTTTCATGCATAGCTCCCAACAACTTTATGATGTGGTACTGCGCTGTATTCGTATCCTGATACTCATCAATGAGAATGTATCGAAACTTATGTTGATACTTGCTCAGCGATTCAGGATGGGTCGTGAGCATAAGATACATATTGACGAGAAGGTCATCAAAGTCCATCGCGCCATTTTTAAAACATTGCTTGCTATACTTTTCAAAAATGACTCCCATCATCGGACGTTTAGAACGTTCGTCCTCTTGTTTGATGTCATAGTCGGCCTGATAATCTTTATAGGTATATAGATTGTTTTTAGCGGCAGAGATTCTATTATAAACCGTAGCAGGTTTATATAATTTTTCATCTAAATTCAAAGACTTGACAATGTCTTTGATTACATTCTTAGCATCCGTAGTATCATAAATGGTAAAATTGCTTGGGTAACCAATGCTTTCTGCTTCGAATCTCAGGATGCGGGCAAAAATCGAGTGAAAGGTTCCGATGAATAAAGAGCGTGCGCTATTGTCTCCTAAAATGAGTTCGACACGTTCCTTCATTTCTTTGGCTGCCTTATTTGTAAAAGTTAAGGCTAGAATGCGAAAGGTATCTACGCCTTGGTGCATGAGATGAGCGATGCGAGTGGTAAGAACTTTGGTCTTTCCACTACCGGCACCAGCCACTATCATCAAGGGGCCTTCAAGATATTCGACCGCTTCACGCTGGCCTGAATTTAAACTGTCTAAGTATGCTGACATTCATGCAAATTTAAATTTTCAGCACCTTAAAGCTCATTTTAGTTATGCCCATTGTGTATAGAAAACAGGATTGTTTACCTTTGGGCTTTATGTTTAGTTCGGCTAAGAAATTAGGTATTGTGGGCGGTGGTCAGCTCGGGAAAATGATGCTTTATCATACGAGAAAATGGGATGTATATACTAAAGTTTTAGACCCTAGTGTTGATGCGCCTAGTCGTTTGGCATGCAACGAATTTGTCCAAGGAAGTCTTACAGATTTTGATACCTTATATAATTTTGGAAAGGATTGTGAATATCTTACCATTGAAATTGAGAATGTAAATGCAAATGCTTTGGCAGCATTGGAAGCGGAAGGCGTGAAGGTTAGTCCTCAGTCTTCTTCTCTGAAGGTGATACAGGACAAGGGCTTACAAAAACAGTTTTATGCAGAGCACAAGTACCCAACAGCTCCATTTTCATTGAAGAAGGATAAAAGCGAAATTCTCCAATCTATTGAAGGTGGGGAGTGGGCCTATCCATTTGTTCAGAAATCTCGCTTGGCGGGTTACGATGGTAAGGGGGTTGCAGTGATTCGAGATGAAAAGTCTTTGGCGAAACTCATGGATTGCCCTTCTGTATTAGAAAAATTAGTAGATATTAAATACGAAATTGCCGTTGTTGCTGCTCGAAACCCTTCTGGGGAAGTAGTGTCTTATGATCCTGTCCTTATGGAGTTTAATGAAGAGGCAAATTTGCTCGATTTATTACTCTTCCCAGCGCCCATTTCTAGAGAACTCAGTGTTCAGGCTAAGGAAATGGCTCAGCGGCTGATTGCTGAAATGGATGTTTGCGGATTGCTAGCCGTAGAGTTTTTTGTGGATCAAGATGACAAATTGATTGTCAATGAAGTTGCACCTCGTCCTCACAATAGCGGGCACCAAACGATTGAAAGCTGCATAACGGATCAGTATGAAATGCATTTAAGAGCCGTCATGAATTGCCCATTGGGGAGCACGGAATGTCATATTCCTTCGGCCATGGTCAATGTTTTAGGTGCGGCTAGCCACGAAGGTGATGTGGTATATACAGGAGTAGAAGAATTGATGAGGAAAGAAGGTGTGCATGTACACATCTACGGAAAAAAACAAACGCGTCCTTTTCGTAAAATGGGACATATTACAGTAACGAATACCAATTTAGATCAAGCAAAAGAAAATGCACTATGGGCAAAAGAACAACTCAAAAGCCAGTCGTAGGAATCATAATGGGCAGTGATAGTGACTGGCCTGTGATGAAAGATGCCGCTGCAATTTTAAAATCATTTGGCATTCCTTTTGAAAAGAAAGTGGTCTCCGCACATCGCACACCTGAAATGATGTTCAGCTATGCTAGTGAGGCGGCGAGTCGCGGATTGAAAGTAATTATTGCTGGAGCGGGTGGGGCTGCCCATTTGCCAGGAATGGTAGCAAGCCTGACTCCATTGCCTGTGATTGGTGTACCTGTAAAAAGTTCCAACTCAATTGACGGATGGGATTCATTATTGTCTATCGTTCAAATGCCCAATGGAGTTCCCGTAGCGACAGTAGCAGTGAACGCAGCAAAGAATGCCGGAATTTTGGCTACACAAATCTTGGGCACGGATAATGCCACAATCCAGAAAAAGGTGGTCAGCTATAAGAAGAAGATGGAAAGAGAGGTGAAGAAGAAGAAAATTTAAGCACATGGGTAGAATTATTTCTCCCATTTTCTTTTAGAACTGCCTTCATTTATTTGAACTGGCCAATTATTCTCTTGAGCCAATTTCAACAAACGATTGCGTAATTTTTTAGGGTAAAATATTTTCAGTGTACAATTCGGCCGACTCAATGTCTTAATTATTTGAAGTTGACTCAGAATTTCATAGCTAGCGCTAGCACATCGCATCCCGAAAAATGCATAGTCGTAAGGCGTCTTCTTCTTATAGACTTTGGAGAGGCTGTCAAATTTGATTCTTGCTGCTTTTGAAATTGGAATACTAATGATGCTCGACCTCATATCTTCTGGCTGGCCTCCAAAAATGCTATAGAAGCTAGTTTCCGAGTCAAACTTGAAGTAGCTGTGCCGATCTGCATCTTTATTAAGTATGTGAAATGAGCCTCGTGGACCAAAATTGAGAATTTTATTTTCGGCTGCTGCGATTCCGACATGCCCTCCTTTAAATCCGCCGAACCATTTTGATTCTTGCTGACTAAATTCTTTTTTAGGTTTAGAGCCATGCAAGAAATGAACTTTTAGGCTGTCTTGGGCTTGGATTAGGCTTGGGATACTGAGTAAAATGAGTATTCGCGCAAATTTCATCTCTTCTATGATGCTAGAACTAGGTTTTTTCCATAATGTGGCCGAGCTGATGAATGGCTAATTTATAAAATGGGACATCTTTCCCGATTATCATGACCGAGAAGCGGATTGTGCGACTATAAGCGCTTGATTTTCTTATTTAGTTATTTGAGTTGTGCAGTCAAATAAATTCTAACATTCTTGCTATTCGTCAGAGGGAAATGAGCTGTGCGAATGCCGAGTTCATTTTCTTGGACTACTGTGAGTACAGTGGCTTGGTCTTTTTCCTTCATTTCATTATTCCTAGAAAATTCTAGCTTGCCTGTATAGGTGTTTTTGATTTTGTGCTTTTTTCCAGAAATTTGATAGACAGTTACCTCTTTTCCATTTAGGTTCTGCATTTCTTCAAGCCGCTTGTGTACATCGTAGTCTTTTTTCTTAGTGAATATTTCCGCCTCCTGATTTATTTCAAGATTCAAATGCGTTTGGGCCTTAACCTCTGACGGCAAACTGATAAATAAGATGAGTGCGGTGATGGAGATTTTGACAAGATGTATCATAGCTGGGGCATGTTTAGGCTTGTAATGAGTGAACAGGAATAAACTCTTTTTCTGAAAACTAAGATATACATTTTATGGGATAGGATACAATATGTTCTTTGGTCGTGATTTTGAGCTTTCAATCATTTTTGTATATTAGATTAAAATTTTGGCGATATGAAAATTTTAAAATTTCTCCTGGTCATCTTTGTCCTTATAGCGGCGGCATTTTTTATTGTAGGAATGGTGATGCCTAAGGTAGAATATGGTCATGAAATCACAGTCAATAAATCTGTTGAAGAGGCTTGGGCGGTATCTGAAGATCCATCAAAGCATTCGCTTTGGATTGATGGGCTCGAGAGTGAGGAATTGATTAGCGGGGAAAAAGGAATGCCGGGCAGTAAATATAAAGTAGTTGTAAATCCAGGAGAAGGGCAGGACAAATTTGAAATGACGGAAACCTTATTAGAACGTGTGCCCAATGATCATGTCAAAATGCATTTTGATTCTAAGGATATGGAATTTGGGCAAAGCATAATTTTCACGGCAAAAGATAGTTCTACTTCATCCATAAAGACAGAGTCTTATATCAAAGGGAAGAGTGCTATGATGCGGTCCATGCTTGGACTCATGGAGATATTTGGGAATTCTTTTCAAAAACAAGAAGAAGTCAATATTGATAAACTGAAGGGCGTGGTAGATGAGAACACGACGGATTATTTCGTTGAGGTGCTGACCGACTCTTAATTGAGCATCTATTTGCAGGGGATAGAATTTATCGTCGTTTCTTCACCTCTGTTTACGAAAATTAATTTGAATTCATCGATCTCACAAAAATTTTGAATGCTGTCTTGAAGTAAATGATTTACTCGAGAAGCTTCTTTTTCGAACTCATCGAATTCGCATCCAACTAATTTGTAGGTGACCATTTTCGTGGCCTTGCGGTATTTATTTTCAATCTTGCTGATGGTATGACAATCGCAATTGTTTTCTAAAACAGCGATTATGTTTTCAGTGTTTTCTAAAGCTTCTTGCTTTTCAGAAAAGCTACAACTTGTCATGGAAAGCGATAGTATCGTGAATAGTAAGAAAGCATTTTTCTTTGTTTGCATTTTAGGTTTAAGATTTATCACTCAATTTGCCTTAAGTGGGCTTGTATGAAAGATACTCTTTTTAATTGCCCTAATGTGTTTTAATTTAAAGGGGTGCAACATTGACTATTTAATAGCTAAGCTATCAGCTGCTTTCCTTAGTTTTTTTGATTGTGATTCATCTCGATTCTCCTTTATTGACTTTAGTCAATGAGATTGGCAGCGCTTCAAAATAATTTTGTTTTAAAATCAGAAATATGAAACTAAATACAAAATTACTCTTGCTCTCTTTTATTCTCTTAACGCAGTTTGCTCATGCTCAAGACGCGTCAAAATGGGAATTTGAAAAGAAATGTTATGTTGGGACTCAAGCCTTTATGATACTAACGCCAATTTTAGATCCCTCACCCGAATATTACCAAATAAATTTAGGCTACCGCTTTTCGCCTAAAGATGAACTAATGTTTGAAGCCATCACTTGGCGCTATTCGGGCCCTCAAGGTCGTCCAATTGGAGGTCCAGATTATGAAAATGCTGCATCTGACTATCCTGGCGATGTGAAGTCTCTTGGCGCAGGTCTAGCCTATAAGCGGCTGCTTTGGAGGGGTTTGTATACTCAAGTGCATTCCACTGCTTTCAGGCAGACCTATAGGGATGAAAAGAAGGAGACGCTTCAAAAAGGCTTTATGCTTTTCAATACTTTGCGCCTAGGCTATCATTTTAAAATATTGAACAATAAGTTTTTCCTTGCGCCAAGCATAGGGGCGACCTCTTGGCCAATCAATACTAACTTGCCTACTTCATTTCAAGCGGAGGAGGATAAGTGGAATAGCTTTTTCCTGGGAGAATTAGGCTTTCATATCGGATTCAACTTTTAGCCAAGCGCCGTCTGATTCGACTTAGGGTTTCAGCTTTGATGCCTAGAAAGCTAGCAATATGATATTGAGGGACGCGATTAATTAAATCTGGACGCTTTTCTTGCAATTTCAGATAGCGTTGCTCAGGTTTTGAGGAAATGAATTCGGCAAGTTCTGCTTGTTTAGCTCCAAGCATCTGCTCAGTTGCTTGTCTGCACATAGCCTCAAATCGTGGGTGTTTTTTATAGAGTGCATTTTCTTTTTCAGTATCAATGACTAAGATGGTGCACTCTTCTTCACAAATCAGATTCAGCTTTGAAGGTGTTTTGTTATGAATGCTTTGGAAGTTGGCCGCGGCTTCTCCTTCAGTATAGAAAGCGATGGTTTTCTCTTCGCCATCTATGAGTTCGTACTCTCTTAAGTAGCCTTTGGTGACGTGGTAGGTCGCTTTGGCGTATTGTCCTTCTTTGACAAGCAGTTTCCCTTTTGGAAAGACTTTAATTTGGAAGCTTTCCTTGATGTCTTCTTTTTCTTCATCACTAAGGTCTGGTCCGCTTGACATTAATTCATCCAAAGGATTGCTCATGTTTACTAAGTTAATCAATAGTTGGATAATCGTTTTGGGTTGGTGGAGTGTAGACTTGAATGCAGCTGGAAAATCTCGATTAAGTGCGACTTATTTATTAAACTTTGATTTCAAGTCCATTCTTTGATGAAGTATTCTTTCGATCTCGATAGTATCATCTGATATTTTGCGAAAGAAAACTATGTGTTTATTTATTCTGGAGCCTTGTAGGTTTTTAACTAGATTGAAATATTTCTTGCCTTCTTGTGGTTCATGAGAGAGCTCAGTACAAAAGCTCAATATTTGATTATAATATTTGTCTGCTTGTTTTTCAGACCATTCGTCAAATGTATAATTCCAAATTTCTTCTATGTCTTGAACGGCCCTTTTGGTTAAGAGGTATTTAGCCATTTTTTGATCGTTCGAGTTTCATTTGTTTTAAATGTTCTTTTGGGTCAAAATCTTCAGCTATTCCACTATCGATTCCTTGCTGTATAGCTTTCTTAAGTGCATAATATTTTTGTTCTTCGGCTTCTAATAGTCTGAGGCCAGCTCTAATGACTTCACTTGCATTTTTATATCTTCCTTCATTTATACGGAACTTGACGAAATCTTCGAAATGTTCTCCCAGTGCGATTGATGTGTTTTTTGCCATGATGAACTTTAACTAAAGTTACCAATAATTGGTAAATTGAGCAATTTTTTAGTTTGACGAAATACTGCTCGCTTTTTTTTTGTAATACCGCCACTTGAAAGGAAGGTGGAGATGCAGCTGTCTGCAGTATTAACCTCTACGGACGCTAGCTGTATGACGAAAGTTCAATCTCAATCCTCAATGTATTCATTGTCGATATTTATGTAGGCGATGTTGATTTTCTTGGAGCTGTCAAGTTTGATGTTCTCTTCAATCAGCTGCAGAAAGTTCTTTGAATTGTACCCAAGAATGCTTGACCAGATTACGAAGTAGTAGTATTGATGACTTCCTTTTTGATACTCTTTGCCCGTAAGCGCGGTGAAAAAAGGCATCTCAAATCTTGCTTTTGACGGATATAAGCCGTTTTGTTGCACTGGCATTTGATCAAAGGACGCTCTTCGATTCCATTTTAATTTAGGGAAGCCACCAATATTACAATTTATTAAATGGCTTATTTGCTTTTGATTACTATCAAATACAATAAGTTGTAGAGGCTGCAAATAATTTTGATTGGCCGTATCAATCCCTCGACTGTGCACCAGCTTGCTGAACTGTCTTTTTTTAATGTAGAAGCTGTTGGAGTCCGCTTTTAGTCGATGCTTTGCACAGAGCTTTTTAAAATTGGTCGCATTGACTTCTGAGGCTTGTTTAATTCCAACAAGGAGTTTGCATGAAGACAAGGCGAGTAAAAACGCCATTGCCTTCATGAAAATCAATCCCTTTTGTAGTGGTCTAATTGTCATTTGTTTCTATGTCAAATGTACATTCTCCAAATCCTCCAGTGGAATAGTCGATTAGATAGACACCTTTTTTAATAAGTAATACTTCATAGCCAAAGTGGTCAGCTATGTTCTGACTTAAGGGGAAATTTTCCGTGATAGTCACGGTCCCATTCCCATTATCAATGGCAGAGCTCGTATTAGATAGCGAGAGCTTGGTGGGACTTGGAATGTCAATGTCTCCTGTGCCTGTGCCCAAGGCGATCGATTCGTCTTTTTCCCATTCTACATAGACACAAATGCCTCCGCAGCTGCCACATGGTTCACCTGAGCAATCTTTAGAGTTTAGGTCAGCAACACCCTTCCAGTGCCATTCACCTCGAATTTTCAACTTTCTTTTCTGCTTTTGCTCAATTTGGATTTGATTCTCCACAGTTCTTATGTCTGGTGAACAGTCTTTAACACAACTTGTAAAAAAATAAGTTGATGAAATGGTGATTGCCAAGATGGAGATAATGATTTTTTTGCTTTTTAACGTTTTCATGTTTTATTTGTTTTAGTTGAAACAAAGCTCTTGCAATTTTTTTAATGTCCATTTGACATAAATCAAATAATTCAGAAAAAAATTTTGCGGCCTTAAATAACCAGTTCGTGAAGAGATAGGGAGGTGTAATCTGCACCTAGTGGAACGCAGGCTGGGTTTTGTTAGCTACTTTTTTCAATTCCTTCCATTGGTCGAGATAATTGCCCATAATTTTTGATGTAGTGTCAAGAGAATGTTCAATTAATGTTTTGTCCAATAGTTCAAAGTAATCTTTTAACGCACTATACACCGCTTCAATCCAGGTGCTCCTATGAAATATTTCCTTATCAAAGAAACGTCTTGAATCAACACTTGAAGAATCCGTTTGTTCATATGAAAGAGAAACCGTTTCTTCATCCTTCATGCACATCTTTAGAATATTGCCTGTGTATAATCTTGAAGTAATACAATCTGGAAATTCTTCATCCACATATCCCTTATCTAGAAATCCATAATTCCAGAAAACTGAATTCATAAGAAAATCTATTGCGTTCAAAGAGACGTAAAATTCAAAACATTTTAATATACTTTTATACCCATCAATGGTAATCTCAATACCACCGAGAGTCCCCCAGAGAAACTCAGAAGTTATTTCTTCGTCAAAATAATTAGATCCAATCGCTAAATCATGAATGTTTACTTCTCTTCCATTATTTGCCAACAGAATAATTGATATTTCAACTTTCGTATTCATTAAGTCATAATTGTAACCAAGAGATGCATATCACTAACATGAATTAGGTTTGTATTATAAAGATAAGAAGGTGTTGATGTAATTTACACCTAGTTTGGTTGTATGTCCGTAGTTAAAAACTACGGATAGCTAGATTTTGTCTGGTACAAGCCGAAATCGTTCCTAAACTAATTTATACATAATATCTGTTCTAAGAACATACTTTTTCCCACTCGTCAATTTTGTTCCTTCGTGTTCCAAATCGTGGAAGAAAATCAGTGCTGATCCTTTTCGGGGCTCTATAGCCAATTCGTCGAAAGTTGTTTGCCCACCATTGAATCCATCATTTAAGTATATCATCAAAGTGTAATAGCTTGATTCGACCTCATTTCTAATAAAGCTTTGGTCTCTGTGTTTTTTAAATTCTTGTCCTGGTTCGTATTTATAGAAGCGAAACATTTCATTCAAGCCTATAGAATGGCTATTTCCTATTTGCTTAGGTGCATAATCTTTCAATACTTCCCAAATTTCGTTTGCCAAATCTTGATCAGTAAAAAGAATTCGTTGATTATTTCGAACACCTTCTACTCTTTTTTGTCCGCTTCCGGTTTGTACTAAAGCTGGCTCATATCCAATTGATTCACTTTTTTTAATGAATGAATCACATCGAGAGTTGGACCAAAATTCGTCCACTGTCAGAATGTATTTGTTATGTTGATTTAGTTTCATTGCTTTTGTTCGACTGAAGAGAATGTGTTTTGACATAAGTATATCACTCACATCTAAGTTTATCTTATAATTAGGAGAATTCTCATCCCACACGAGCTGCTCCTTAATTCAAGCCAATCACTTCTTGATCAATCCACTCAATCACGAAATTGTTGCGGCCTTCGCCCGTCAAAACTTTGAAGTACTCCTGTTGTGAAAGTTCGAGTATAGAGAGAAAGTTAAAGATGGCGTGGATGCGCGACGTGCATGCATCGAAAATTTTATCAAAGGGTACGCGCTTTTCTTCCTTGATCCAATCCAACATATACTTCCGCGTGCCTTCCATGGTATAGTCGTATTTGACCACAACATGCTCAGGTTTGTTTTCTCTTTCGTGCATGCGTTTGAGTGCACGTTCGTAGGCTTTGAACACTCTATAAGTGGTTATAGATTCTGTCTCTGAGCCGGCACTCATTTCCCGACCTATTTCTAGTAACTCTTGCAAAACATTTCCTCTTCTTTTATGCAACTGTCTGTCTTGTTCAAAAACCTTAAGTTCTTCAGTTGCCTCTTTAAATCTTTTGTACTCAAGCAATTTGTCAATGAGTTCTTGCCTAGGATCAATTTCATTTCCTTCTTCATCCACTTCCTTACGCGGAAGGAGCATTTTGCTTTTGATGCGCATGAGGGTGGCGGCGAATACAATAAATTCAGAAGCCAATTCAATGTTTAAGGATTCCATTTCATGGATATAGTCCATGAAGTCTTTCGTTATCTTATTGATTTGAATATCATAGATATCCAATTCATCTCGCTGTATGAAAAAAAGCAATAAGTCGAATGGACCTTCGAACTCCTGAAGTTTAATGTTATAACTAGCCTGCATCAGATTTAAAGGTAAGTTTTCCTTAACTCTAGCCTTTGAAAGGTTATCCCCCTAAGTGAATTTCTTTTGAATGACTTCCCAAAAGTCTGTCGCGCTTTTATCCCAAGAGAATTTCTCAGCTTGAGCCAATGCCTTTTGCGATAGCTCTGCATAAAGTTGAGGCTCATTTACCAGACGTTCCATCTGTGTAGCCATGGCTTCAATATCTGTCGCTTCGACATAGAGTGCGCCATCTCCGGCGACTTCAGGTAGGGAAGAAGAGTTAGAAACCAAGGCAGGAACTCCGCATTTGGAGGCTTCTAAGATAGGAATGCCAAAGCCCTCAAATATGGACACAAAACAAAGGGCATGAGCACTGCCGATGACCTTGGAGAGCTTGTCTACATTCATATAATCATGCAGGTGAATCTCATTCTTATAGGCGTTCATGGCCAATTCAGATTTGATGTTTTCTGAATTCCAGGCGAAGCGTCCTACAATAAGTAGCTGTATGTCTGATGCAGTTTTTTTCTTAAAAATGGCAAAAGCTTTTAAAAGACGCTCAATGTTTTTTCTAGGGTGGAGGGCACCAGCAAATACAAAATATTCTTTGCCATTGGCGTAGTGAATTTGAATAGCTTTTTTCTCTGCTGCTTCAAGAACCTGATAATCTTCATGGGCTCCATTATAAACGACGGATATTTTATCCAATGGAATATTGTACTGTCTATTGATATCTTCTTTAGTGTATTGGGAAACGGCCACGATGTGGTCTGCTTTTTGGGCAAACTTTGGGGTATTCCTTCTCAGATATCTTCTGAAGCGACCAGGAAGATGTTCGGGATAATGTTCAAAAGCAAGATCATGAATCGTCAGGAGTTGAGGCACTTTGGTTCGTCGCGAACAAAATCCATCGGTTGATATGAACAGGTCAATTTTATGTTTGCTTAAGGCATTTTTCACTGAATGCTCAAACCAAATCGTCCATAAAATGGGCAGTCTAGCTTGAGGTGCAAGCACGATGGGGGTCACATTGTCAGCGAAAACAAAGTCGTTGTCATAAGGGCGGTCAAAGAAGAAAAAGAATTCATGTTCCGGATGGTTTTGCACCATACGTTTGAAAATCTCGTGGGTAAACCAACCAAATCCCTCCAACTTTCCTTTCAATAAAAAACGGACGTTTACCGCGATTCTCATATTCTGCAAACAAATGTAAAACATAAGCAATAAAGACTATTTTAGCCCCTGATGCTGAGGCGCTATTTCATTAGCAATATTATTCTCATGTTGTTGCTTAATCTCCTGATTAAGCCCATTTGGATTTTCCTAATTGATAGGAATGTGCAATTGACTGCGGGATATGAAGAGTATGGTCTCTATGCCGCTCTGCTCAATCTGTCTATCATCTTCAATATAATGTTGGATTTAGGCATCACGGCCTTTAATAATAAGAGTATAGCCGAAAAGCCTGAGCGAATCAAGGAGTATCTGCCCAATATGCTGGTGGCTAAGTCTTTGCTCTCACTTTTATATCTTGGAGTCATTGCGCTAGTAGCCATTTCTTTCTCTTATTCAGGCCGTTCACTTCAGCTACTTTTTTTATTGGGCTTAGCTCAATTTGCAAATTCCTTTCTCTTGTTTTTGAGGAGTTATATTTCTGGGAATCACCATTTTAAAACGGATGCCGTGCTTTCCGTCTTGGATAAAATCTTGATGATAGCGATATGTTCCATCATTTTATTTGTTCCAGCATACAATCAAGATTTTGTGATAGAGTGGTTTGTTTATGCTCAGCTAGCGGCTTATGCAGTGAGTATAGTGATTGCCTTGACCCTAATTCTTGCACGCTATACGCGTCTAAATTTTTCCTTGCTCAGCCTTGCAAGTATTAAAAAGCTTCTAGGGCAGAGTCTGCCATTTGCCTTGCTGATCCTGCTCATGGGATTGTATATGCGCATTGATAGTGTGCTCTTGGAGCGCCTTATGGGTGAAGAAGGGGCATATGAAAATGGTGTTTATATCTCTGCATTTAGAATTCTTGATGCCTTGAATATGATTGGGTTTTTATTCGCGGGTATTTTACTGCCCATGTTCTCTAGGATGTTCGCTCGAAAACAAAGAGTTGATGAGTTATTGCAAATGAGCACCAATATCTTATTGCCCATTTCATTGATTGTTTTGGCTTTTAGCCTGTGGTATGGAGGGGATATCATGTATTTGCTTTACAATAAAAAGGAGGGTTATTGGGTTTTCAAATACGTTATGATGAGCTTCCCTGCCTATTGTCTTATGTATTTATATTCAACACTCTTGACTGCAAAGGGAAAGATTTTCTTGCTCATTAAGATTGCCTTCGTTTCCAGCGCTTTGTCTATTGTACTCAATTTAATTTTCATACCCCAATTAGGTGCCGAAGGCGTGGCAAAAGTCTCCATTCTCGTGCATTGGTTCGCTGCATTCGCTTATATATTTTTCTCAATCAGAGAACAGAATCTGGCGATTAAATGGAGCCGCTGTGGCCAATTTTTTATTCTTTTTTTATCCTTCTTCGGACTTAATTACTTGTTTAATCACTTTGACTTAAATATTTGGTTATCAATTGCTTTGAATGCTGTGCTGTTTGTGCCTTTTCTATATTTATTGCAGCTCTGGAATTGGACAGTTTTGGTAAAATATTTTAAAGAATTCAGCGTTAGAGAATAAACTATATTTGCACACCTTATATGAGTGATCGCCCCTTAAGATTAGATCTTACCGATTTTATTCGCTTTGGCTGGAAGCACAAAAAATGGATTATTGGTTTTGCCTTCTTGGCAGCCTTGGTAACTGCTGGAGTCATGTTGATGAAGAAGAATACCTATAAGGCTTATGGCTCCTTTTTCCCATCGTCTGCTGTTATTAGTGGCCGTGTAAATCTCTTCAGAGAGTTCAACCAAGAATGGATTGACCTTTTTGGTGGGGAAAATGAAGTCGATCGTATTTATGTCCTTGGTAATGCTTCACCGCTGGTGTCTAAGCTGATAGAAGAATATAAGATTTACGAACATTACGGAATTGATCCGAAGAAGGACAAGAATGGTATGATGAGGACCTATAAGCGCTTCATGAAGAATTATTCTTTCACTCGTTCAGGCTTTAAACATCTCGAAGTGAGTTTTGAAGATAGGGATGATGCCTTAGCAGCGAAGGTTGTGAATACGGCCATGAATTGGGCGGAGCAAGAGATGAAGGAGATTTATATGCGCTCGAACAATGAAATTTCCCGTGCCCTGACCAGTCGTTCAGACTCAATTCAAGAGCAAATCGATGTGCTGACAGATTCATTGGTCAATGTGCGCACTAAATATGGTGTTTACGATATTGTCAGTCCAGGACGCAAGAACCTCATCATGGGCAAGGCCAGTGGTTCTGGACCGCGTTATGCCCGTGGTTTGGAAGAAGTTCAAAGCCTCTCAGAGATTAAAGATAAATTGGTTGTAGATCGCGGGCGTTATGCTTCATTGAGTAATGAGTTCAAAACTGCTACTCACTATGATATTCCTATGATACACGTTGTGCAATGGGCTGAGCCTGGCGCTCAAAAAGCTGGACCTCATAGGACCTTGAACGTATTGGGCGCTGCTGTAGCTGGATTTCTATTTGCTTGGTTACTCTCCGTTTTATACGAATTTTTTGTGCGAAATAAAGAAAGCTTTATTGGTGAGCTAGACAATGCTTAAGAAAATCTCAATAGATGAAAAGTTTGGAGCAGCCCTACTCTCACTGCTCTTTTTGGGATGTCTTTTTTTTTCTGCTCATCAGGAGAATGTGCTCTATTTAGGAATACCCTTTGTCTGTGTGATTGTTGGTTATATGCTATTGGATTTGGAGCTCCCATTCAAACTGCTTTTGCTCAGCATTCCAATTTCAGTGACTGTGTCCCAAGGTTTGCCCATAGAATTGGACGTTCCAGATGAAGCCTTGCAACTTGTCTTGACCTTTACCTTTCTTTTCTATTTTATAAGAAAGCGGGAGACCTATACTGGGGCATTTATTAAGCATCCTTTTATTATTCTCATTTTGCTCTCTTTCGGGTGGACCTTAGTTACTACCATTTTTTCTACGGACGTCGCCATGTCGGCCAAGTTCTTGATGAAGAAGGTGTGGTTTTTGATTCCTTTCGTCTTCTTTGCCTTCGGCTTTTTTCAGGATAAAAAGAAAATTGCTCAGGCTTATATGCTGATGTATACGGTTTTAATGGCATTAGTACTGTCTGTGCTCTATAAAGCAAAAGGCGTGGGTTTCACATTTGAAGATGTGCATGATCCCATCCAACCTTTTTTCAAGAACCATGTGATGTACGGTTCTATGATATCCGCTTTCTTTCCTCTCATATTGGGGGCTTGGTTCATTAGTCGACGTGGAAGCACCTTTAAGTTTGTACTGCTCATTTCCCTTCTCATCTTTTTGACAGCAATCTACTTCGCATATTCTCGAGCGGCTTGGGGTGCAACACTCTTCGCGCTGGGGTGCATGTTTGCCGTGCGCATCAAAAAGATGCATTGGGCCATTCTAGTATTCTATCTACTTGTTGCCTCATTTGTCGGTTATATGATAAATGACAGCACCTATCTTAAATACAGACCGAAGTTTGAACGAACCATTATGCATGATGATTTAGGCGATCATTTAATGGCTACAATTCAAGGGACGGACATCTCTTCAGCTGAGCGTTATTATCGATGGATTGCCTCCGTGCGCATGTCTAATGACTATCCAATCACAGGAGTAGGGCCCAATATGTTTTACGACAACTATAAGCCCTATACCATCTCCATCTTCAAAACATGGGTGAGCCGTAATATGGAGCGTTCAACAACCCACAATTATTTCTTATTTATGTTAGTGGAGCAGGGCTGGCCCGCTATGATACTGTATGCGGTATTCATTTTTATGATATTTTATCGCGGGCAGCAAATTTATCATAGGCAGGAGGATCCCTTTTACCGCAAAATGGTTCAGGCCATTTTGGGAATGATTGGAGCCATTTTTATCAATAATTTTTTCAGTGAGCTACTCGAAACCGACAAAATAGGGAGTTTGTTTTTTATTGGGGTAACTTTATTGGTGTTTGCCGATCTAAAAACTAATGAGAATAACAAGAAATATCGTTCTGCTCTGCCTAGTGATTCTTAGTTGTTCGTCTTGTAAAAAAACACCCGCAGATACAGATACAGAACCAAATCTTATTGATTCGACAACTATTCCCATCAATTGTGGACTAAATGTCTCAGATTTAAAAGTAGATGGGATGACCCTCAGTATCATCAAGGATACGACCTACGTTTCGAATGCACGCTACATTAGCGAGCATGAGGTGAATGCAGGAAATGGTTTGATTATTTTTACAGGAAAGGATGTTGTGCCTGAAGCCGGCTTCTATACAGTGACAAACGATTTGCTCTCAATAAGTCCAGTATCTCAAAGCGTGTATGTGCGCTATTTTAGGAATGGTATGGCCTTTACAGCCCAAGGCGGAAGGCTTGAAATTAAAGCAGCTGGAGCAGTGTTCTACGCCTATGCTTGCGATTTAATGTGTGAAGGCGCATCTTCAGACACTCATATTGTATCCTTTAGGACAATGTTTAATTGATTGATAAACAATATTTAACATTAAGTTTATTTTTATATAACTAAATATTTCATATGTTATCAGATTTTAATTTTTTTGCAAACACTTGCAATTGAATAAAAAGGCTTCTACTTTTGTCGAGCTAATTCCTTATTTATGAGCAGAACAATCAATGCTTTTACAGCCATGATTTTTGTTTACTCTTTCGTTGTGTGTTTAACCTGTAAACAATATCACCCTAACAAGGTGGGCAATATTGAGAACATCTCAGTAGAGCCTGCAGTTATGGAGACTAAACTGACTAAGGAATTTACTGACGAACTTACAGTTTCTCAGGAGGATGAAAATCAAGAGCAGGCAACTTTTGCTAGCTTGACGATTATGCATTTCGCAAACTAATTGCGCACGAATATTCTGAATAAATTTTAAAACATTATACACTCAATGCTTCGGCATAGTGCGCGAGTCCAAAGTTTCTGCTTTGAGCTTCTTCGGCATTGGCCACATGCCATTCAAATTCATCTCTGAAATGTCTGATTGCTGCTGCTACAGGCCATGCTGCCGCTTCACCTAATGGGCAAATAGTATTCCCATCAATTTTTTGCTGTATATCCCACAGCAAATCGATATCTGACATTTTACCTTTACCGTACTCAAGGTTCTTGAGCACCTTATGCAACCAACCTGTTCCTTCTCGACAAGGAGAGCATTGGCCACAACTTTCATGATGATAGAATCGAGCAAGCGTCATGGTGTTGCGTACGATGCATTGATCTTCATCAAAGACGATGAATCCTCCACTTCCCATCATACTGCCTGATTCAAAACCACCATCATTGAGAGATTCGTAATTCATCAATCGCGTTTCGCCTGTTGCGGTCTTTAATAATAGGTTGGCTGGTAGAATGGGTACTGAACTTCCACCTGGAATGCAGGCTTTCAATTGTTTGCCATTGGGGATACCACCACAAAATTCTTCACTAAAAATGAAATCTTCCACAGATTCCGTCATTTCGATTTCATAGATTCCCGGCTTATTGATATTTCCGCATGCAGAAATCAATTTTGTTCCTGTACTACGTCCGACACCAATCGAAGCATATTCTGCTCCACCAATCATGACGATGGGCGCTACAGCTGCCAAAGTCTCTACATTATTCACAACAGTAGGGCATTGCCATACTCCTTTGACCGCAGGGAAAGGAGGTTTTATACGTGGATTGCCTCGTTTGCCTTCTAAAGATTCAAGTAAGGCAGTCTCTTCGCCGCAGATATAAGCACCTGCACCTCTTTGAACATAAATTTCTAGATCAAATCCACTGCCTAAAATATTGTTGCCGATATAGCCAGCTTCTTTGGCTTCTTCTATTGCTGTTTCTAAAATGTCGGTAATCCAGGCATATTCGCCACGGATATAGATATAGCATGTTTTTGCTCCTAGAGCCCAAGACGAGATGATTAATCCCTCGAGTAAGAGATGGGGTAGAAACTCCATAAGATATCTATCCTTGAAGGTTCCTGGTTCGCTCTCATCGGCATTGCAGACGAGATAGCGTTCGACACCCTCTGGCTTGGCTAGGAAGCTCCATTTCAAGCCTGTAGGGAAACCTGCACCACCACGGCCTCGAAGACCGCTTATTTTTACTTCTTCGACGATTTCTTCAGGGGCCATTTTAAAGGCCTTCTCAACAGATTCATAGCCGCCATTTTTTTTCCAAACAGCATAGTCTTTGATATTTTCTATGTGAGCTTTTTCTAAGAGTAATTTCCGTCCTGCCATGCCTTGTAAAATTCGTACAGAATGAAGCAATTTCAAAAATTATATGCCGATTGCTATCCACGAAAAAAAAGAATTTATCAATTTAAATCCCTGCTCTATATTTGCCCACGGAGAAATGGCAGAGTGGTCGAATGCGGCGGTCTTGAAAACCGCTGTCCTTCACGGGACCGGGGGTTCGAATCCCTCTTTCTCCGCAAAACAAAAAACCTCAGCGAAAGCTGAGGTTTTCTTTTTTTTAGCAAGGCCATGAGCTTGCTTAATGGCCGAAGTTGAAAAAAGAAAACAAGCCCGACGGAGTCGGGCTGAGGTTTTTTGTTTTGCTTGGCCCACCTCGGGGATCACTCAGCAATCAAATTGAGAATGTAAAAGTTAAAGTCGACATTGGTGCAATTAAAGAATCAGTGATGAGTCAAGGATAGTGTTGATTGCTGAGTAATCCTTGGGAATGTGCAAATTAGAGAATGTGCTAGTTAATTGAAAGTTGAAAGTTGAGAATTGAAAATGCCTACGCTTGAGGTTTCTGTCATCCTCAGCGGAGTCGAAGGAGACTGAACGGTAGTTGGTTAGTGTCCTAATTGTGCCCATGTGCAAATTAGAGAATGTGCTAGTTAATTGAAAGTTGAAAGTTGAGAATTGAAAATGCCCCCACTAGAGGTTTCTGTCATCCCGAGCGGAGTCGAAGGAGACTGAACGGTAGTTGGTTAGTGTCCTAATTGTGCCAATGTGCAAATTAGAGAATGTGCTAGTTAATTGAAAGTTGAAAGTTGAGAATTGAAAATGCCCCCACTAGAGGTTTCTGTCATCCCTTGCGGAGTCGAAGGAGACTGAACGGTAGTTGGCTAGTGTCCTAATTGTGCAAATGTGTAAATTAGAGAATGTGTTAGTTAATTGAAAGTTGAAAGTTGAGAATTGAAAATGCCTCCGCTTGAGGTATCTGTCATCCCGAGCGGAGTCGAAGGAGACTGAACGGTAGTTGGTTAGTGTCCTAATTGTGCAAATTAGAGAATGTGGGAATGTGCTAGTTAATTGAAAGTTGAAAGTTGAGAATTGAAAATGCCTCCGCTTGAGGTTTCTGTCATCCCTTGCGGAGTCGAAGGAGACTGAACGGTAGTTGGCTAGTGTCCTAATTGTGCAAATGTGTAAATTAGAGAATGTGTTAGTTAATTGAAGTTGAAAGTTGAGAATTGAAAATGCCTCCGCTTGAGGTTTCTGTCATCCTGAGCGGAGTCGAAGGAGGCTGAACGGTAGTTGGCTAGTGTCCTAATTGTGCAAATGGGTTAATGTGCTAGTTAATTGAAAGTTGAAAGTTGAGAATTGAAAATGCCTCCGCTTGAGGTTTCTTTCATCCCGAGCGGAATCGAAGGAGACTGAACGGTAGTTGGCTAGTGTCCTAATTATTTAATGTGCAGATGCTTAGCAGGGCAGTCCACTTTACTAATTACTCTATACTAATTACTTTCTACTAAGTACTACTTAGTGACTATGCTCAAAGTAAGCCTTCTCAAAAGCCAACACTAATTGCTTGAGCTCTTCCACATATTTAAGATCTGAAGTCTGCTTGCATTTCATGGCAGCGACTTGCATACGATGAAGTAGTTCTAATTTCTGAACATAGTGTCCATATCCATGTCGGTCTGTTCTTGGAACTGGCTTGATTCTTTGATGCAAGAAATATTGACTCACAATCTCCTGAATTTTATTTGCATGCTCTTCTTTATTCATGACCCAACGAACTCCTTGAGCGTTATTTGCCCCATCAGAATTGATGCTATTCATTGATTTTTCAATGGTTTGTATATGTTCTCTAATGAGTTTGACGCGTACCGAATCATCATAAATGCCACAAGGGATTTCACAATGTGCCGAAGCTTCAAAGCTTACAACAGGACTTATCAAAGCTATCAATACAAGGAGTCTAAATATTTTCATCATCTTCATTTTCCATGAAATTAATTCCTTTTGAACTATCAATAAAATCTTTCGCCCTTTTCGTGAATAATATGGAACTTTACAGATATGTATATTGAACAAATTTATACCGGTTGCTTGGCTCAAGGTGCTTACTACATACGTTCTAAAGGGGAAGCGGCTATTATCGATCCTTTGCGAGAGGTCGGTCCTTATCTCAAGAAAGCAGCAGCCGATGGGGTTGAAATCAAATACATATTTGAAACTCATTTTCATGCAGACTTTGTCAGTGGGCATTTGGATTTGGCTAAAAAGACGAATGCAAAAATCGTATTTGGCCCTCAAGCGGCAACGGATTTCGATGCCTATAATGCAGTCGATGGTGAAGAATTTAAGATTGGCGATTTAACGATAAAGGCAATACATACGCCCGGACATACCATGGAAAGCACAACTTATCTTTTACTAGACGAGTCAGGTATAGAACATTGTATTTTTACAGGCGACACTCTTTTTATAGGAGATGTAGGTCGGCCAGACCTTGCTCAAAAAATGGGGGAGCTGACAACCCAAGATTTAGCGGCTACATTATTTCAATCCTTGAGGGAGAAAATTATGCCTCTTCCGAATCATATAATTGTCTATCCAGCGCATGGCGCTGGATCAGCTTGTGGGAAGAATATGAGTACGGAGAGGAGCTCAACATTAGGCGAGCAAAAGGTAAATAATTATGCGCTTCGAGCCGACATGACTCAAGATGAGTTTGTCAAAGAACTTACGGAAGGTTTAAGTACACCGCCAGCATATTTCCCTATGAATGTAGCCATGAATAAAGGTGGATATGATTCTTTGGATGATGTCCTCGATCGCTCTCTTCAAGCCTTAAGCCCTGAAGCTTTTGAAGCGGCAGCCAATGAAACTTCGGCACTCATTTTAGATACCAGAAACCCGCAAGAATTTTCTGAAGGGTTTATTCCCAACAGTATAAATATTGGGATTGATGGTGGCTTTGCTCCGTGGGTAGGGGCAATGATTCCCGATGTAAAACAAAAAATTCTTCTTATTTGCGAGCTTGGTCGTGAGGAAGAAACTGTGACGCGCCTAGCTCGCGTTGGCTTTGATTTTGTCATCGGATATTTAGAAGGGGGCTTTGCTTCTTGGAAGGCAAACTCGAAAGAAGTGGATGCGGTCGACAGACATACTGCTGAAGAATTGCTTAAAGCGTTTAAAGAAGAAGACAATTTTATTTTGGATGTTCGTAAAAAAGGCGAGTATGAAAGTGGTCATGTCAAAGATGTTTCGCTCATTCCTCTAAGTGAGCTGAATGAAAATTTGAGCGCTATCCCAAAAGATAAGAATGTTGTCATCCATTGTGCTGGCGGTTATAGGTCAATGATTGCTGCATCTATTTTAAAAGCTAGAGGTTGGCAAAATGTCAGCGACGTCATTGGTGGGTTTAGTAAAATAAAATTAACTGCCATCCCGCAGTATGCATCAACAGAAAAAAACGTATAAATGTTTTCATTTTTAAGAAATTTATTTGGCCCTAAAGCCGATATCGCAGCATTGCATTCTTCTGGAGCTAAACTGATTGATGTGCGCACTCCAAAGGAGTTTAGCCAGCATTCTATTCCAGGCTCGAGCAACCATCCTGTACAATCACTAAAGGCCAATTTGAACGCTATCGGCAAAAAAGAGGACCATTATATCGTTTATTGCGCTAGTGGAGTGCGCTCTGGTATGGCCAAGAAAATGATGAAAGCCAATGGTTTTGAGAATGTAGTCAATGGAGGCGGTATTCAATCGGTCTTCAATAAGATTTCTTAGCAATTTTCATTGTAAATTCACCCTCTCATTATGGCAGAAAGAAAGCCTGTTTACTACAGCGAATACTTACAGTTAGACAAAATTTTGGAAGCGCAAGCTCCTGAAAGTGCGAAACATGGTGTTCGCGCAGATGATGAAATGTTGTTCATCGTCATTCATCAGGCCTATGAATTGTGGTTCAAACAAATCTTACATGAGGTAGAACTTGTTCGCGAGATTTTTGCTCAAGATAATATAGATGAAAACTCACCCGATATTAATAATGCACTCAAACGTTTGCAGCGGATAACGATAATTCTTCAAGTTTTGGTGGATCAGATTTCCATAATGGAAAGCATGACGCCTCTAGACTTTTTAGATTTTAGAGATTTTCTAAGACCTGCATCTGGTTTTCAGTCCATTCAGTTCAAAATTATGGAGGCTCTTCTAGGGCTGCCGTTTGACGAACGCTTTGGGCAAGAATATTACCTCTCTCAGCTTAATGAGAAGGATGTTCAAATGGTCAAGGATGCCGAAAAGAAAGAGTCGCTATTTGTTCTTATTGAGAAGTGGTTGGCTCGCATGCCCTTCACTAAATCTGGATGGGAAAATGCAGACTCATTTTGGCTCGAATATAAGGAGGCTTATGCAGAGAGTTTGGGTGAAGGAGAGCAACAAAATGTAAAATACTTTGATAAGTACTTCTTGAACCGTGATGACTATCCTGAAGAGAATAGATTAAGCATGGACGCCAATCGTGCGAGTTTGTTTATTACGCTATATAGAGATTATCCCTTGCTACACAGTCCATATCAAATTATGAATTCGCTACTCGATATCGATCAACTTCTCGCTCAATGGAGAAATAGACATATGAATATGGTGCGCCGCATGATAGGGCATAGAGTAGGAACAGGGGGAAGTACTGGAGCTAAATATTTAAAGGGCGCAGCAGATAAGCACTACGTATTCAAAGAATTTGCCGCACTAAGCTCATTTTTAGTGGAGCGCAGCAAATTACCAAAACTTCCCAAAGAAGTTTCTGACAAATTGAGTTTCATCAATCCAATGGACCTATAAAAAAAGTCCCATTCGATTAAGAAAGGGACCTCAGTATTAAAATTTTATTGATTATTTACTCCAAACAGAAGGAGCTGAACCACCTGAGCCAAACTCATTGATGTTGTTGTTCGTTGTATTTCTAACACTATAGTAAAAGTCCATTAGAGCGTGCTGGTAGTAATGTTGATTCAATGGGTTGGTGCCAACAATAGTTGCTGTTCCTTGCACTTCATAACCATCAACTACTTGAGGGCTGATCGTCATCACATCTCCTGCAACTGTTGCAATAACATCATTGACGAAGAAGTTTTGGAAGTTTTTTATGCGTACTTCATTGATTACGTCACCATCTTCAATACTCGTTGTGTACTGCGCGATAGAAGTTAGGGTGCCATCTTCATTGACATTATAAATGCCTTTAAATTTTTCTCTTGTGATTGTTTCACAATGAACGCCCTCATAACCAGTCTGACAGATACAAGTTCCATCCTCACAAAAGCCTGAATACGCACAATTTACTTGCTCACATGGATCTGGAGTACAAGCAACAAAGGTGCACAAGGTGAAGAAAGCTAAACAACTAAAAGCAGTAATGATTGTTTTTTTCATAGACGATTTTCTAAAGTAAATATAATGCAAAATGCAATTTGTTTTATCATTTGGCTGTAAATCTCTTAAACATGCTCATAAGGAAGCCCATAATCATAATTATGGTCCCCAACCAGAGAACGTTAATCCAAGGGAAAAGCAGGGCTTTCATGATGATATATTCATCATCCACACCGGGTTGCTTGTATTCTATCAAGGCCGCTTTTTCATCAGGCAGTATTTTAGCCAATTTAATATATAAACCAAATTCTTCTAATGTGTCCGGAACAACGATTTCACTATTTCCTCTTAGGATGTAGAGTGGGTTTGCTTTAATTGCCTTCCCATCTGGACTAACCACATTCAAATTGGTCGTTACAGCAAGATCGCCGCTTTTGACCTGAGGGCCTTCTGCATTCATTTCAAAACCATTGAAAGCCATAATTCCATTGTTGAGAATTACGCTATCACCAACGCGCACTTTTTGTTTTTTCCAGGCCGTGGTGTCAGTCACTTTGCTTTTATCTAGGGTTGAGGTAACGTAGGTGAAAATATCTTTATGCAAATAATGTTTGGTGTCAGGATTGGCAAGTAAGCCCATTTTGGGGTTTATCTGCGCATTTGGACTAAGTACAAATTCTTCGAGTATTTTTCCATTCTCATCTTTTCTTTCATACTTCACTCGATAAAAATGATCTGGTCCCACAACCGTATCTCCAGTATAGGTCAGCGTATAATCTTCCATCTTCTCCGGTCGATTTTTTATGAGCAGTATATTTTCTCTACTTTCTTTTTTATTCTCTGCAGCAGTCTCCTTGCCTAAATTGAAATCGATGCCCAATCGGTTGATAGAAATAACTTCTTTATTGTAGGAGGATAGAATTATGCCTACTAGCATGAGTCCAAATCCAATATGAGACATATTTCCACCCCATTTGATTAGATTGCCTTTTTTGACATTGAAAATGTAAAACGCATTTGCAAGAACAGTAAATATTGAACAGAACATCAAGATGGCCACAGGAACCGAATGCAACTCTTCGAAGTAGATGATAAGTCCACTAATGACCAATGCGATTATTGCAGGAATAGAGATTTTTTTGGCAAATGTCTTCCAATTCGTTTTTTTGAACTTGAGGTAATAGACGAGAGCCGTTCCCAAAGCAATCACTATTCCAATCCACACTTGAATTTTATTATAGTGTCCAACTGGATCGATTATGGTCAGTTCCGTCCCGAATATTTTATTCCATACCGGCATAGAAGTGGTATAGGTAATTTGAACAACAGAAATAATCAAAACTAATGCGCCAATGAACATCCAGAACTCTCTTGAGCTCAACTCTTCCTCCTTTTTGATGTCTGGAATAGAACGATAGTTTTTTATCAATGGAATAATGCTCAACAGAAAAAAGCTTGCTAGGAAAATGAGCATATGGTTGTGAACATGACTCCCTTCTCCTGTGAAGGCATGCACTGAAGTGTCTCCTAAGACTCCTGTTCGTGTGAGATAAGTAGAATAGAGCACAGTTAAAAAACCAAGGCTCAGAAAGAGCAAGGTAGATTTAAGTGAATAGCCAGCAGCTTTATAAATGACTGCACAGTGAAGTCCGGCGACCATCACGAGCCATGGCACTAAGGAGGAGTTTTCGACAGGGTCCCATGCCCAAAACCCACCAAAACTCAAACTTTCATACGCCCAAGCTGCGCCCATCATGATTCCTGTAATGAGTATCATGCTGCTGAACAATGACCAATTGATGGCGGGTTTAATCCAATCTTTATAATCCTTTGTCCACAGAGCGGCAACTGCATAAGCAAAAGGGAAAACGGTAGATGCGAAGCCTAGGAATAATACTGGGGGATGTATGACCATCCAATAATTTTGAAGGAGTGGATTCAGTCCATTTCCATCCTTTATAAACTCTAAGTAGTTGGGTTGTTCGAAAATTGGTGCCCCTGCCATACCATCGCGTAGAAGTTGAAACGGGCTGCTGCCAATTTGAACGTCAAAGAAGTATAGGCCGACAAGTGTCAAAGAGAGAAAGAATTGTACTGCAGTAACAACGCTCATGACGGGACTAGTCCACTTGGTACTTTTTCTCAGATAGATAATGCCCAAGACGCAATGCCATATCATCCACAACAAGAAACTTCCTTCTTGTCCTTCCCAGAAACAGGAGAGTAAATACTTAAACTTGAGATCAAGGCTTGAATGTTCCCAAGCATATTTATACTCAAAAAGGTGATTAAATATGATGTAAAATAGAATTGAGAAAATGCCTAATATGCAAAGGGAATGGATATAAAAAGATTTGCGACCCAGTGCTTCCCAAGACTTCTCATTTGTAATAAGTTTTGATCGCGCACTTATAAAAAACGAGATGCTGCTGATGAGAATAGCTAGAGAAGATAGAAGGACTAAAAAGTGGCCAATTTGTCCAGGAAGGAGTTGTTCGTTTAAAAATTCAGTTTCGTTCAAGGATAAGAGGCTTCTTGGGTGAGTTTTTAAGCGGTGGGTTGCCCAACAATGAGTTGGTCATTTTTATACTTGGAAGGGCATTTCATTAGAATTTTTGAACATTTAAATTCATCATCATCCATGAAGCCTGTCATTGTTAATTTTTCACTGCGCTCAAAATCTTGAGGTTTAGGACCTGTAAAAATGACTTTATGTGAATCCCCAGATTTATCTGTTGCATAGAAGGTAAAATGATTTGGATCTACAAGAGGGTTGTAGTGCATATCCTTTCCCATGGTGTCTAATTTTGCAATAATTTGATATTCTTTACCAGGCTTTTCGGCCGCTGTAGAGAATGTTTTGTATGAGCTAAAGTCACCTACCATACTAATAATGATGCCTAAGCAAGCAGCCAAAATGACGAGTAATACAATTTGAGTTGGTTTCATATGAATACTGATTGTCTTTTGAAGGTCAAATTTACGTCAGAAGCCCCAAAGGCACTGTCAGATTTTCATATTAGTGATAAAAAGAATCGAACTCCTTAGAATGTGTTCTTCCACATCATGCTCTCAACAGGTCGATCCGGTTGACCGCTATATTTAGCATTTTTCTTCTCGTTATACTTCACTTCAATTTTTCCATCTACGGGGAAATAAATAAGTTGGCCAATAGGCATGCCTGCATACACGCGGACTGGAACCTTCACTGAAATTTCTAGTGTCCAATTTCCACAAAATCCAACATCACCTTTACCCGCTGTGGCGTGAATATCTATACCGAGTCGACCCGTGCTTGATTTTCCTTCTAAGAATGGCACATGGGCATGTGTTTCTGTATATTCTTCTGTTACACCTAAATAAAAACGTCCGGGTTCTAGAACGATTCCTTCATCGGGAATATCGAAGTGGTCTATTTCATTGTGTTTTTTGGCATCAATCTCATGATTTCTATACATGGCCAAGGATTTTCCGAGATGCACATCATAGGAGTTACTTCCAAGGTCGTTGCGGTCATAAGGTTTGATTACAATGCTGCCGCTTTCAATTTCTTCTAGTATTCTGGTGTCTGAAAGAATCATGTTGTCAATTTCTGATTGCAATGTTAGTTTTCCAAAGCAATAATGTCGAAGAAATTGTTCTTTTTTATCCCCTAAAGGTTCTTGAGCTCGCTCACCAATTCGCCCAAAATCTTCTTGGCATCGCCGAAGAGCATAGAAGTCTTCGCTCTAAAGAACAAATCATTCTGAATCCCAGCGTAGCCTGGCTTCATGGAGCGCTTATTGACAATGACATGTTTGGCTTCTTCCACTTCTAGAATTGGCATACCGTAAATGGGAGAGGCTGGGTCAGACTTTGCAGCCGGATTTACCACATCATTGGCGCCAAGAACAAGGACAACATCTGTGTTCGGAAATTCTGGATTGATTTCTTCCATCTCCAAAAGCTTTTCATATGCGACGTCGGCCTCGGCAAGGAGGACATTCATATGGCCAGGCATTCTTCCTGCGACGGGGTGGATGGCATATTTCACTTCTACGCCTTTCTCTGATAATACCTTTTCAAGCTCATTACAAGTATGTTGCGCTTGGGCAACGGCAAGGCCATATCCTGGAACGATGACGACGTTCTTGGAATAGGCCATGAGGACTGCGGTATCGCTTACTGAAATTTCTTTATGTTGTTGATCTCCACTGCTCGCAACAGCTGCGCCAGCAGCTCCACCACCAAAGGCACCAACGATGACATTGGTCAAGGAGCGATTCATGGCTTTACACATGAGGATGGTGAGAATTGTTCCCGCACTTCCAACTAAAATTCCTCCGGTAAGCATGACCGGATTATCGTACAAGAAACCACCAAAGGCGGCCGCAACACCTGTGAATGAATTTAGTAAGGAAATTACGACAGGCATATCCGCTCCGCCAATGGGCATAACGAAGAGTAAGCCGTACAATATGGAGACTATAAATAAGGCCCAGAATAATATCTCGGCTGAGGGGCCAATACCCATCATGATGGCGATAATCAAACCAACAATCAATAAGAGTAATCCGACATTAATAATTTGCTGACCGGGTAGGGCAGTATCTTTTTTTATCTTCCCATCTAATTTGCCGTAGGCCACCATAGAGCCAACAAAGGAAACCGTTCCTATGACTAGTCCCGCGAGGACTACAAATAGGATACCATTACCACTTTCTGCTGTGTGTTGTAAGTGGCGAAATTCAACAATTGAAATAATCGCAGCACAGGCGCCCCCCATTCCATTGAATAAGCTGACCATTTGAGGCATGGCAGTCATCTGAACTTTCTTGGCGATTAGTGTTCCAAGCACAGTCCCAATAATAAGGCCTCCAAAAATCCATGCATAATTGCCGAGCCCTTGGCCTTCACCATCTTTATAAAGAAAAATGGTCGTAAAGATGGCGAGTCCCATTCCGAAGGCCGCAATCAAATTGCCCTTCCTAGCTGTCTTCGGGTTAGATAGCATTTTCAATCCAAGAATGAAGGTGATGGAGCCCAGTAGGTAGCTTATTTGGAGTATAAAGTTTCCTGTCATAATTTTTTATATGAAAATGTCAATAGATAAATGTCAAATGTCAAAGTCCTCATTTTAGAGTTTTCGTTCAAGCTTTAAAATAATGGCGCTTAAGATTTTTTTAAGCTCAATGCATTCATTCATTAAAAACTCACGTTCTTCTTTTTGCTTTGATTGAATGTGTTCAAACCAATAAATACTTTCTTTCGCTTCCTTCCGGGCAATTTTCATTCTAAATACACAATCTTTTAGACTGAATTTTTCATTTGCTTCAATATAGTTGGCGCCAATTGAACTTGCAGATTTTGTCAATTGCTTTGCGTAGTGATTGTTCGTCAAGTTTTTTTCAATGCCTTGTATGAAGTCGCGTGTTCGTAAGGAAAATGTCCTTGTTCTGCCTTCTAATTCGAGGGCCTTATTTTTTTTGACATCTGACATTTGTTTGATTGACATTTACTTTTTCTTGAACATTTCAAGCATTCGATCAGTAACTACAAAGCCGCCAACAACGTTTAGAGTACCTAGAATAACTGCGATAAAGCCAAGGATAATTACCAGATAGTCGTCAGATGCCGCTTGTCCCATCACGATGATTGCTCCAATGATGACCACTCCATGGATGGCATTTGCTCCACTCATGAGAGGGGTGTGCAGAACAGATGGTACACTGGAGATGACTTCTATGCCTAGAAATACAGATAGTATGACGATGGTTATCATGTCATAGTTTTCCAAAAAAAAGTTTGTGATTTCTTCCATATTAAGTTGTTTTAAAGAGTACCCATTTATTGATTATTTCTCCGTCCTTACATAGACAAGTGCCTTCGATTAGGTCGTCTTCAAAATTGAGGGAGTAGTTTCCTTCGGCATCAAAAAATAGTTTTAGGAAATTGTAAATGTTTTTGCCGTAAAGTTTACTTGCATCTGCAGCCATTTTGCCAGACAAATTAGAGTCGCCTATAATTTTCACACCTTCATAAAGAACATTTTCATTATCCTTAGTTTGGCTAGTATTTCCACCGGTGGCAGCTGCCAAGTCTACTATAATGGCACCGTTTTTCATTTGTTGCATGACAGCATCATCAATTAGGATGGGCGCTTTCTTTCCCGGAATTTGTGCGGTGCTTATGATGATGTCAGATTTGATGGCACTCTCATTGATGCGTTCTTGTTGCTTCTGTTTGTATTCGTCACTTTGCTCCACGGCATAACCACCCGCTGTAGAGGCATCGGCTGCACCCTCTACTTCAACAAATTTTGCACCTAGACTTTGGACTTCTTCTTTAACTGCTGGGCGAGTATCAAAAACTTCGACCACTGCACCCAATCTGCGTGCAGTTGCGATGGCCTGCAGTCCGGCTACACCTGCCCCTAGAATTAGAACTTTTGCTGGCCGAATACTTCCAGCAGCTGTCATGAACATGGGAAAATAACTTCCGTATTCATTAGCCGCAGTGAGAACAGCTTTATAGCCTGAAATATTTGCTTGCGAACTCAGCACATCCATTGACTGTGCTCTTGTGGTTCGCGGTATAGCATCCATGCTGAAAACTACATTTCCATTGCTGGCCAATTTTCGCATGGCGTCCATATTATTCAAAGGACGATAAACACCAAATATTGTTTTGCCCTTGAGTTCTTCTTCGGGTTGATTTATTGCTAATAGAATCTCGGCGGTCTCGATGACTTTTTCGCGCGATTCAATTTGAGCGCCTGCCTCTTCATATTCTTTGTCACATGCAAAAGTTTTTTCTCCGCTTCCACTTTCAACGATGATCGTCAAACCTAAATCCTTAAACAGTTTTATGGTCTCGGGAAGAACGGATACGCGCTTTTCGAAGGATGGTTCTTTAAGAATGCCTAATGTCATAATTTGTATTGACTACAACTTACGATATTATGACAATAGATTATAATATAATTTCTGAAAATCACGTTTTACAGGCATGAAGCAGTGATACTTAAATTTTAGCATCTGATAAAAACGTTACTTAACTAAAACCATAAAAAATGAAAAATTCCGAATTTCAACATTCAGATTTCTTAGACATTCTATTTTACAAACGAAACAAAAAGTACGGCGCTTATGAATTGCGCAAGCGCTATAAATTTCGCGCAAGAAAAGCACTTTTAATTTGCCTTGCCTTAGTCATGGTCGGATCATTAGTTTCCATGACAATTAATACTGATTTACCCACTTTAGTACTTGAGGTGCCGACCGATGGTCCGACAATTTTGACCAAGATTTATGATGAAGAACTCGTTCCAATACTTGCGACTCCAGCTCAGGAAGAAAGAGTAGAGGTAAAACAAGACATAGAACTACCTCCAGAAATTGTGGAAAATGTAATAGACGTACCCAAGGAGAGTCCTAGAGTTGATCCACAACCCAATTCAGCTCCTCAAGCAAATCCAGGATCTACGAGTCATTCAGGCCCGGTGGCCTCTGGACCAATCGCTTCGACATCAAGAGCTGGTTCTGCTCGCGGTCAAGGGCTCACAAAAATTGCGCCCGTAGATACCATGCCAGCTCCAGAGCCAGAACCACAGCCAACTCCAGAGCCGTTGGACGAAGTTATAGACGAAACCATTGCAGATGTGCTCCCTCAATTTCCCGGTGGATTTTCAAAACTCAAGGCTTTCCTTCAGAAGAATATTGACTATCCCAAATTAGAACAGGCGCGAAGACTTGAAGGGAAGGTTATGGTAAATTTCGTTGTTGACAAAAATGGCGAATTAGAAGAAGTAAAAGTTGTGAGACGTTCAAGTTTAGGATTCAATGATGCGGCGCTCAAGGTGATGCGCAAAATGCCTCGTTGGAAGCCAGGAAGCAAAGGAGGGAAGAAGGCAAAGGTGAGATTGACTCTGCCTATTGAATTTATTCTTGAATAGAAATTGGCACTTTCTTTACAGATAATGTATGGTTGAACCTTTGCTTTCGTCTACCTTTACAAGGTGAAAGTTTCAAGACTTATTCTAGGCTGTTTTGGGCTCTTTCTTTTTGCATCCTGCGAAAAAGTAATTAATGTTCCTTTGGAGAGTGGTGTAAAGAAATTGACTGTAGAAGGGCAAATCGCTACCGGCGAAGTGCCTTTCGTCAGTTTGACAAAAAGCATAGGCTTCTTCGAAAAAATTGACTTGAGTTCTATTCAATATGCGGAGGGTGCTCAAGTTAGTGTCGAAGATTTGACGGACAATACAGTCTTGAATCTAATTGAATACAATATCGATACAACTCTCAACGGAAATATATTCACTATTCGTGTCTACGGTCCAGATATAAATGATCCTAATGCGCTCAGTTTTGTTGGGCAAGTTGACCATTCTTATAAGTTGAACATAGACTATGAAGGTGAAAATTATACTTCGATTACCAAAATTCCAGCAGGTACTGGATTAGATTCTCTTTGGTTGGAACCTTATGCTCCCAATCCTGTTTCTTTCAAGGTGTTGTGGGTTATTTACGACGATCCTGACACCTTAGGAAATAATGCGCTTTACAGGACGAGAAGAAGAAGTTTAGGCGTTGGGACAAACAATGGGTGGGAAGAGGCTTTTGACAATGACTTTGATGACGTTGTAATCAACGGAAGTCGTTTGCCATTTAATATGGATGTTGGTTTTGATGCATCGGATTCGACTTTTGATTTTCAAACCGCGAATCTTGTACGTAGAGGCGATAGTATAGATATACGATGGACAGCAGTAGACAGACCAGTTTACGATTTTTGGAATACGCTTTCTTTTTCAGAAGGAAGTTTGGGCAATCCTTTTGCCTCACCAGTACAAGTAAAAAGTAATATTAGCAATGACGCCTACGGAGTGTGGGCAGGCTACGGACATAATTATTATACTATAATAGACAGTTTATAAAAGATGAGTGAACCATTAGAAAAAACAAAATTATTAATCATCGGCTCTGGTCCTGCGGGATATACAGCAGCGATTTATGCCTCTCGAGCAAACATAAAGCCAATTCTTTACCAAGGCATTCAGCCTGGAGGGCAGTTGATGATAACTACAGATGTAGAAAATTATCCTGGTTATCCTGATGGGCAAACAGGTCCTGAGATGATGGCTGACTTTGAAAAACAAGCTACGCGAATGGGAGCGGATGTTCGTTTTGGAATGATCACTAAAGTTGACTTGAGCTCTAAACCTTATAAGGTAGAAGTTGATGAAGAGAAATGGATTGAGACCGATAGTATTGTGATTTCTACAGGAGCCTCAGCAAAATGGTTGGGCATTGAAAGTGAAACTCGACTCAATGGAAGTGGGGTGAGTGCTTGTGCTGTTTGCGACGGATTCTTTTTTAAAGAGAAGGAAGTTGCCATAGTAGGTGCAGGAGATACTGCTGCTGAAGAGGCACTTTATCTTTCCAAGCTCTGTCCAATGGTTCATATGTTCGTTCGCCGTGATGAGATGCGTGCAAGTGCGGTCATGCAAGACAGAGTTAAATCTGCTGAAAATATAAAAATTTACTGGAACACTGAGACGGATGAAATCCTTGGAGAAAAATCAGTTGAGGGTGTTCGTGTGAGGAACAATAAGACGGGTGAAACTACAGAAATTCCGATTAAAGGATTCTTTGTAGCTATTGGTCATAATCCCAACTCCGATCTCTTTAAAGGCGTCTTGGATATGGATGAGACTGGCTACATCAAGGTCATTCCAGGTACGAGTAAGACAAATGTCGAAGGTGTTTTCGCATGTGGTGATGTTCAGGACCATGTATATAGACAAGCAGTTACGGCTGCTGGGACAGGCTGTATGGCTGCATTAGACGCAGAACGTTGGCTCAGTGAGAAGGGCTTGCATTAAAATTAATAGATGAAAAAAGGTATAAGCATAGGGATAGCGTTAATTATATTTCTAATGTTTGTATTGGAGTCTTGTAAAAAAGATCCTCTGAGTGTCTTCGCAGATTACGAACCTGAAATTGGTCGAATTATGACAACTCAATGTGCGGTTTCAGGTTGTCACAATGACTTGAGCTCACAAAATGCGTTCGGTTTGAATTTGAGCACTTGGGCAAAGATGGTTGAGGGTGGGAATAGCGGAAGCGTTGTTATAGCACATAAACCAGAATTTTCTTCTTTATTTCAATTTGTAAATACACATGCAGATTTAGGTTTGATGGCAACGCCAACCATGCCTTTTACTTCTGATCCTCTTTCGAGAGAGGAAGTAATTTTGATAAAGACTTGGATCGAAGCTGGTTGCCCAAATAGGGATGGTGAAATTCCTTTTGCCCAAGGCTATGAGGACAGAAAAAAAATATACTTCGCAAATCAGGGATGTGACGTTGTCACAGTTGTTGATGCAGAAAGTAGATTGCCTATGCGCTTTATTGATGTCGGAAATAGTGCTTCAATTATAGAAACGCCTCACTATATAAAGATGAGTCCAGATAAAAAGTATTGGTACACCATATTTGTCGCAGGCGATAAATTTCAAAAATATGACGCGGCCACAGATCAATTGTTGGATGAAGTCTCCATTGGTTTCAGTTCTTGGAACGTCATTGAGTTGAGTGATGATGGGGTCTATGCCTTCGTATCAGATTTAAGTTCTAACGGCTCAATCAAAAAAATTAATACCACGAATATGCTTGTTGAAGCTACCTATTCTGGCGGGAATTTATTTGTTAATCCGCATGGACTAGCGTTGAGCAAGACTACAGATACTATTTATGCTACCGCTCAGTTTGGGAATATTTTGTACCGATTTATTCCATCGGCACCCACACCTAAAACGGAGATTTTGCTTGAGCCTGGGGCTATGCCTGCAACGGCTGGCAGTTTAGTTCAACCTCATGAAATTCTATATAGCCCGGATAAATCAAAGCTGTTTATAAGTTGCGAAGGCAGTAATGATATTCGTGTGATAAGTGCTGGAGTCGATACTCTACTAGATATTATTCCTGTTGGTGTCAAACCCAAAGAAATGGTGATGTCGGCTTCGCGGAATTTACTTTTTGTAAGTTGTATGGAAGATCCGAATCCAACCTTCACTGCTTTGAAGGGAAGTATTTATGCAATTGACATGAGCACTTTGCAAGTAGTAAAAGTTATTTCAGATAGATTCAGTCAGCCTAGAGGTTTAGCTTTTGACGAAGCTACAGGGGAGTTGTGGATTGCTAATCGAAATATATCACTTGATGGACCAGCTCCACATCATACCTCTAGCTGTGGTGGGCGCAATGGATTCTTCATGGTTCTTAATGTTGATAATTGGTCCATTGTTCAGGGCAATAGAGAGTTGTCTGTTGATCCTTATTCTTGTACTATAAGATGATTTATGTAGCCTTAAACAATATTAGAATTAATGGATTTCATGGAGCTTACCCAGAGGAGAAAATTTTGGGAAATGAATTTGTCGTTAATATCAAAGCAGGTTCTCATAATGAGGAATACTTCATGGACTATGTAGAGTTAAAAAATAGTGTTCAAGTCGCATTTTCAGAACCTAAAGAATATTTAGAAGAAATTCAGCTAATTATAGAGACCCGCTTACGCGCACGGTGGCCAGAACTAAACTACTTGATGATATCTATAAAAAAAATGAATCCTCCTATGGACGCTAGAGTTGAAAGTAGTGAGGTTATTCTTGAACGCTCTTATTAAGCTTGTTCAACAATCTCACTCATAATAATTCCATTATGACTTTCTGCAAAGGTGCATTCACCTTTTTTGATGATTAAAATTTGAGGGGATTCGTGGTGGACTTGAAATTTTTCAGCAATCCCATTTGAGATATCTCTGTATTTGATGAGGTCTAGAAAGTACCAATCGTATTCTTCAGACATCGTTTCACGCTCCAGGCGACTTTTGGCCATATGGCTAATCGAGCATCGTGTGCTGTGCTTAAAAATAATTTGAGTTTTGCCATCGCTCATTTCAGCGATGCTATCAAGTTGGGAAATGTTATCTAGAGGAATCCAACTCATTTTACTTGAGCAAATTCAAAACATGCTCAACGCTAATAGCGCTTGGACAGCCGTATTTTTTAGACGAATTTCTTGATCCTTTTTTTGCACCACATGATGAAAATGCGATAACACAAGCTAAAAGAATTAAAATTATATATGATGATCTCTTTTTCATTTAATCGTGATTTTTACTTCTATATTTGTACCAAAGGTAAGGCCATTTTGGCTAAATATTCTATGTCGAAGGAGAAGAGCATTTTAGTGGTGGGGGCAGGGAAATCCTCATCTCACTTAATACAGTACCTTCTGAAGCAATCAGAGGCTAATAAATGGATTGTTAAAATTGCGGATCGCGATATAGATTCGGTCAAAAAGAAGCTCCATGCCCATCCCAATGGTAGAGCAGTACGCATTGATTTACAGAACGATGCGCAGCGAAAAGAACTTATTGATGAGGCTGATATTGTTGTCTCACTCTTACCGCCAAGTTTGCATATTATTCTTGCTAGAGACTGCGTAAAATTTTCAACAAGTTTGGTGACGGCGTCTTATGTTTCTGAGGAAATTTTGGCGATGGATGAAGCTGCAAAAAAAGCTGGAATTATTGTTCTAAATGAAATGGGCGCTGATCCAGGAATTGACCACATGAGTTCAATGGAAATTATTCACGGTATTCATAAAGTGGGTGGGCGAGTAACAAGTTTTCATTCATTCACCGGTGGTTTAGTCTCCAAGGAGAGCGATGACAATCCTTGGCATTATAAAGTGGCTTGGAATCCATGGAATATTGTTCGAGCGGGATCAGCAGGGGGACGGTACAAAATGAATGGTTTCCCTTGTGATGTGAGTTATAGTAATCTATATAAAGATTGCGAGTTGATAAAAGTTCCTGGCTATGGAGAATTGGCTTACTATGTAAATAGAGATTCATATGCCTATGTTGATTCATATGGTTTGGAGCATGCCACTACGGTTTTGAGAGGAACGCTTCGGCATGCAGATTTCTGTAAAGGATGGGATGTGTTGGTCAATCTAGGGCTTACCGATGATAAAGATAGAAGTGTGAAAAAAGGCAAGTCCTTCAAGGATTGGTTTATAGAGAAAAGCGTTCAAGTGCCCGGCGATACAGCAGAAGATAAAATTTCGAATCTTACTGATGAACAAAAAGTCTTGGACTTGCTCCAATATTTAGAAGTTTATTCTGACGAGCACATTCAAATAGATGGAGAAATTAGCAGTGCTCGAGTACTTCAGTATTTGATTGAAAAGAATTTGAAATTGGCTGATAGCGATAAAGATTTGATTGTTATGCAACATGAGGTTGAATATGAAAGCAAAGGAATTCATTCGACTTTAAAAAGTACTATGCTTGTAAAAGGGCAGGACAATGTCTATACCGCAATGTCGAAATGCGTTGGTTTGCCAATGGCGATTTTCGTAAAGAATTATTTGAACGGAAAGTTTGAGGGGCTATCAGGTGTTTTCATTCCAACAGAGCGGAAAATATATGAACCCGTTTTAATGGAGTTGAAAAAATACGGGGTTCAGTTTAATGAGGAAATTTCTTAATCAATTCATCTACCACCATTTTCATTCCTTCACCAGCGGATTGTTCTATGGGGAACAATAGTTTTCTTTTAGCTAGAGGCGGCATATTTTTATCTATCACATAGAGCGGACAATCTTCTCTTATATAATTGATTAATCCAGCGGCAGGGTATACTTGTAGACTTGTACCCACCACAATGAGCACATCAGCGTCTTGAATGCAAAGAGTGGCTTCATCCATTTTTGGGACGCTCTCCCCAAACCAAACGATATAAGGTCTTAATTGTTTGCCTTGAGGGCTAAGGTCTCCAATATGGATGTCATCCTGTATATTTTGGATTTCCTTTTTATCTGGATGAGTGCACATTTTGAAAATTTCACCATGTAGATGAATGACCTGATTGCTTCCGGCTCTTTCGTGTAAGTCGTCTATATTCTGCGTGATAATGTGTACGTCAAACTTTTTTTCAAGACGACGGATTTGTTTGTGCGCCTCATTGGGTTGAACCTTTAATATTTGCTGCCTCCTTTCATTATAAAACTTGAGAACCAAGGCTGGGTCTCTTTCCCAAGCTTCAGGTGTAGCGACATCGCGGACATCATGATTCTCCCAAAGACCATTGCTGTCTCTGAAGGTTTGTATGCCGCTTTCAGCACTGATGCCGGCACCTGAAAAAATGACCACTTTCAACATTGTGAATAAGATGTAAACAGAACAAAATTATAGTTTTTATTAAGTTTTTTGCGGCTTTCTGTTTCTTATTTTTGAGCAATGCTTATGAAGAAGATCTTGATGATTGCTGTGCTCTGTTTATTTGCATGTTCCGTGCATGCTCAACCACCTTTGAGTCCTCAATATCCTGACTTCAATTTCGAAAGCATTCAAATGCAAGCTCCGCGTGTTCGCGCTGCCGTGAGCACATATGACAATCAAATGCGTAAAATGTTTGAAGACAAAGGTGTAAAATACCCATGTAAGAACATTTTTATACGCTCTTTTAAGTCTGAAAATGAATTTGAAGTTTGGGCAAAAAATCCTGGAGTTGATACATTTTGTTTAATCAAGAAATATGCAGTTTGTGCCCTTTCAGGAATACTTGGGCCAAAGCGTTGGGAGGGAGATCGTCAAGTTCCTGAAGGATACTATTTTATTAATGAATTTAATGCACGTTCTGACTATCATCTGTCTCTCGGTTTGAACTACCCGAACTATTCTGATATGAACTTTGCCATTACAGAAATGCCCGGTGGAGATATTTATATACATGGTGGCTGTTTGACGATTGGCTGTATTCCACTAACAGATTCTATAATAAAGCAAGTGTATACTATGTGTTTGCAATCACGCATAGCTGGTCAGATGTATATTCCAGTTCATATCTATCCGTTACGATTTACGAAGAAAGGTTTAAATTTTATGGGGCGAGAGTACGGTAAAGAAGTTGAGAAGCAAAAATTCTGGGTTAATCTAAAAAGAAATTATGATTATTTCGAGCGCACGCATAAAGTGCCCCCAGTAATGTATGATTCCAAAGGGAATTACATCTTCTAAGTCAACTTTGGTAAAATAATATCTTGAAAGCTATTCAAGCCTAAATAGTTGGTGCCGAGGAGAAAGCCTTCGCCTTGTTCGCATCCTATTCGACGACCGAGTATCTCTGCACGTTGCTTGGTAATTTTCATAAAGTCTCTTGTAGAAATATAGGTTTCAATATCAATCTCAGGATTTGATAAAAATTGAGTGTCAAAAGCTTGTATGGATTCCATTTTCTTTAAGTAAGATTCTCCGCTGATATCAATAATGAAGTCGGGCTCTAGGTGATAGTCTTGTATGTAATGGAATATTTTTTTTGGGCGCCAGAAATCTTGTCCGGTGTCAATTTTTCTCAGCCCAGAAAGAAAGCATGCTTCAGTCGTGAGTTTTGCTGCATTACCGTGGTCAGGGTGCCTGTCTTTTGGTGCGTTACAGAGCACAATATCCGGTTGATACTTTCGGATAATTTTTATAATTTCTAATTTATTCTCTTTAGAGTTTGTTAAAAAGCCATCGCCAAGGTCTAGCATCTCTCTAGCGTCTAACTCGAGAATTTGCGCTGCTTTCGCGGCTTCTTTTTTGCGTATTTCTGGCGTTCCCAATGAGCCCAATTCGCCTTGAGTCAAATCGCATATACCGACTTTTTTTCCCAGCGTTTTATGTTTGTAAAGGGTTCCACTGCAACCCAATTCAGCATCATCTGGATGGGCAGCAATTGCCAAAATATCTAATTTCATAGAGATGTAAAGATACTATTTTCTCTTGGGGGCATATCTTCCGTAAATCTCGATTTCACGAACGATGGCTTCAATATCCGCATCAGTCTCTATTGGGTCGTAGCCGTTCTTCAAATTGTTTTTGAAAAGTATGGCCAATGAATTCCAAATCTTAGCATTAAAGCCACCTTTAAAATCTTTGACAATAGTGTAGCAATCTTCTCCTGTTTCTCGGGCAATTAATTTAACGAGAACTTTCCCTTGCGACATGGTCAGATTCTTGAGTTGCTTCTCATAGTCCTTCATCAGTTCCCGTTCTTTACGGCTCTTGTATTGCTTTTTAGCTGGCTTGCTGCGAATTGTTTGCATGGCGCTGTCTATATCACGCTTTAGATAGCCAGCAGCCACCGAGTAGGGGTAAACTTTGGTGACATTATATCTCAACCGAGTCATTCTCTGTCGTTTTTTTCTCCTTGCTCTCGCAAGAGCGGGAGGCAGTTTTGCTCTTATTATAACATCATCTATCCAAAAGGCGGGTAGGGTATCATTGTCAACGATGGCATAACCTACCAAGATCGTATCATTTTCCCCCACAGGACTTTGTGCACAAAGAATGTTTGTACCAAAAAGGAAAGTGCTTATAATGAAGATGCGCAGCATGTCTCGTTTACAAAATTGCACATAATAAATAGTTTATTTGTTAAACGGGCTATAAAGTAACTGCCTAATAAAATTCGTATCCAATGTCTTTTCTATAGGTTTTGCCTTCAAAATCAAGTTTTTCAGCGCTTTCCAAGGACTTTTCGATGCAAGCTTTTATATCATTTCCAAGAGATGAGATTGCGATAACGCGCCCACCATTCGTGAGAACAGTATGGTCAGATTTTTTAGTGCCAGCATGGAAAATTAGCGACTCTGAATTGTGGTCCAATCCACTAATCACTTTCCCCTTTTCATAAGCTTCAGGATATCCTTGAGAAACTAGCATGATGGTAGCACAAGCTTCTTTATTGAATTCGCACGTCAAATCTTTTAATTCTTTTTTTGCACTGGATTTTAGCAGCTGCAAAAAATCATCTTTGATGCGGGGCATGATGACTTCGGTTTCTGGATCTCCTAATCGGCAATTGTATTCTATCACGAAAGGTTCGTTGTCAACCTTAATAAGGCCGAAAAACACAAAGCCGACATAGTCAAATTTTTCATCCCTGATGCCGCGCATGGTAGGTTCAATGACTTGCGCTTTGACTTTTTTCATGAAGTGGTCGTCGGCAAATGGGACAGGACTTAATGCTCCCATGCCGCCAGTATTTAGACCTGTATCACCCTCTCCAATTCTTTTATAGTCTTTTGCTGAAGGAAGTTGCACATAATTTTTTCCATCAGTGAGAATAAAGGCGCTCATTTCTATACCATCTAGAAAATCTTCAATAACTACTTTGCTGCCAGCTGCTCCAAATTTTTCGTCTTGAATCATTTCACTGAACGCTTTCAAAGCTTCATCAGTGCTTTGTGCAATGATGACTCCCTTACCTGCTGCGAGTCCATCAGCCTTTAGCACGATGGGCACGTTTTGGTTTTTAATATATTCTTCACCCTCGACAAAGCTCTCCTTATTAAATTCTTTATATGCGGCGGTTGGTATGCTATACTTGGCCATAAATGCTTTGGCGAAGGCTTTACTTCCCTCTAAGGCCGCTGCTTTTTTTGAGGGGCCAATGATGAGCAAGTGAGCAAATTCCTCAATGGCTCTAAAGTGGTCCACGATGCCATCTACTAATGGTGCTTCTGGCCCCACAATGAGCATATTGATTGAATTGTCTCGAATGCATTGGCCAATGGCCTCAAAGTCCTTGTGCGATAAATTTAGATTTTTTCCGAGCGCCGCAGTGCCTGCATTTCCTGGCGCGATGAAGAGATTTTTGCAGTCTTCACTCTGCTTTAATTTCCATGCAATGGCATGTTCGCGTCCTCCGCTTCCCAACAATAAAATATTCATGTGGAGCGAAAATAATATAATGCAGTTTAATGTTTATATTGGTGTTTTAAAATTTTCGAATGAGCGATTTAAACCAAACATCTATCAAGCATCCTAAGGGGCTTTATTGGCTATTTTTTACTGAAATGTGGGAACGTTTCGGCTATTACCTCATGCTAGGGATATTTTCTCTGTATATGCTGGACAGTTGGGATAATGGAGGAATGGGCTTCGATCCGCTAAAAAAATCAGACATCTATGGAACTTATTTAGGTTTGGTCTATTTAACTCCTTTTGTAGGAGGTTTGCTGGCAGATAGGGTCCTAGGGTATCGAAAGTCCATCATTATAGGTGGCCTCTTGATGGCTTCAGGTTACTTATTGCTTTCAATTCATAGTAATGAAACTTTTTATGTCGCCTTACTCTTGATTATTTTAGGAAATGGCTTTTTCAAACCGAACATTTCTACGCTACTGGGTAATCTCTACAATAAGGATGAGTATAAGAGCAGTAAGGATGCCGGTTATAATATCTTCTATATGGGGATCAATATCGGTGCTTTCGTCTGCAACTTCGTCGCGGCCTTTATGCGAAATTCTTATGGATGGAATTGGGCATTTATTGCTGCTGGCGTGGGTATGTTGATTGGTGTGGCCACCTTTATCGCTGGATCTGGTTCTGTAAAAGAAGCGGATGTAAAAAAGCCTTTGGAAGAAGGAGATTTGTCTACAGCCAAAATTTTACTCTTCACGATAGTTCCCATGTTCGTATTCGGAATCCTTGGCTATTTAATTCCTGGAAATATTCTCGGCACAGATACTAATGATGCATTTATCATCGGTTGTATTCCTGTGGTTGGCTTTTATATTTACTTGTATGTCAAAGCTAATGCGACTGATAAGCGGCCAATCGGTGCCTTGCTTGCAGTTTATGCTTGTCTAGTCATCTTTTGGGCGGTATTCCACCAAAATGGGGATGCTCTCACAGTTTGGGCTAAAGATGTTACAGATAGGGAAGTTCCCACGCAATTCGAAACTTTTACTGGTAAGCTGAGACTAGAGCAAAAAGTCGAAGAATGGTATCGGGCACCAGGAGTAGATGCTGATAAGCAAGTTGTGTTGACCAAATTAAATGATTCTCTTTCTAAAGCAGATAAGAAGGATGAAAGCCAAATTAAGAAGATTGAGAAGGAAATTGAATTTACAAAAACCTTTGCGAGTTACTACAAAAAGAAGAGCATCATGGATTCACTCAAAACTGCTAAGGATGTTTTTGCCAAAGAAGATAAATCTGATGAGGTCAGGAGGGTGAAGAGAAGAATGGACGTAATTACAAAGTCGGCCGCATACTACGATAATCTTCAAGAAGAACTAGAGCCACCTTCTGGTCAATCTCTGAGATTGATTTCAACAGAGCTCTATCAATCGATTAATCCATTTTGGGTGGTCTTACTCACACCTGTTGTGGTTGGATTCTGGGGTTTCTTAAGGAGACGAAAGAAAGAGCCATCGACACCTACGAAGATTGCTATTGGTTTGGTCATTACTGCTTTGAGTGCCTTAGTCATGGTAGGAGCTGTTATGGCTTCCAATAATTTGGGTTCTAAGGCAAGTTCTTGGTGGCTTATCGCATCCTATGCGGTGATTACCTTAGGTGAACTTTGCTTATCGCCCATGGGGCTTTCATTAGTATCAAAATTAAGTCCGCCAAGAATTACAGCCCTTATGATGGGTGGTTTCTTTTTGTCGACCGCAGTTGGCAATAAATTGTCGGGGATGCTCTCTGGGCTGTGGGAAGGATTTGACAATAAAGCAAACTTTTTCTATATGAACTTTGGCTTAGCGATGGCGGCTGCAGTTATGTTGTTCCTTCTCTTGAAATGGCTGAATGCGGTCATGCGAGAAAAGAATATTCACTAAAAAATCTTAGCTGCTTTTCTTGAACTTCAAGAAACATATTCGAGATGTGACAGAGTATTTCCAAGAATTTGGAAATGAAAGAGATGCCTTAGCGCAGAAAAAGTATATGAAAGGGCATTTTGATTTTTGTGGAATTAAAACGCCACAAAGACGTAAGATTCAAAAAGAAATGAATGCCCTCATTGAACTGAGTCCATCTAGTTTTCTGGAATTTGCGAGAAACGCCTATGCCTCTCCATATCGAGATCTGCATCATTATGCTGTGGACACCATCAGCACTTATAAAAAGAATTTCGATGAGGGAATTGTTTCTGTCATCGAGTTTTTAATCACCAATAATTCTTGGTGGGATACTGTTGATGGAACGAATTCATTTATTTCAAAACACTATTTCATGCAAAACGGTAGTCATCATGAAGAAATAGTTTTGCGTTGGATGAAAGACGAGAATATGTGGTTGAGGCGCTCGGCACTCATTTCCCAACTAAAATTCAAAGAAGATACTGACGAGAAGCTGATGCGGAAAATGATTGAAGCCAATTTGGGAAGCAAGGAGTTCTTCATCAATAAGGCTATTGGTTGGTCGCTGCGTGAATATTCTAGAACGAATCCAGATTTTGTTCTAGAATTTTGCGAAACTTATATATTAGATAAGCTCAGCAGACGAGAAGCCCTCAGATTAATAATGTAGGATGATTATCCCTATATGAGGTTAATTGTTAATTAATAGACCAATGGCTCCTATTTTTCGACCACTTACCAACTTTTTTTGACCACGGCCACAATGCTAGATATATGAACCTTCAGATGGTTCTAGCTTTGGGTTCAGCAATTAATCCAAAAAATTCAATAGAATGAAAAAAGCAATCCTAACCATCTCTAGATTAAGCATACTCTTTTGTTTAATATGTATCGCACCAAATGTTGAAGCCCAATCTTTTTTAGATAAGGCCAAGAAAAAAGCTCAAAAAGCGGCTGAGAAAAAAGCCAATGACCTCCTCAATGGTAATAGTAATAATGATAATACATCTGAAAGTTCAAAAGGATCTGGAATATCTAATACCACTAGATCCATCGCCAATGGTGAAGTGCCCAATCCAAATGCAGCTAAACAGGAAGAAATGTCAAAAAAAGCACAAGGCATGTACTATTGCGATAGATACATAGCTGGAGAGATTTCTACTGATTTTCTTGATTACGAGGACTATGAAGGATACTCAATGGAGACCTTTAACTATTATATGAATTATCCGAACAAAATGGATGATTTCTATAAAAGTGAGGTCAAACGAAGAGTTGAATATCACAATGCTTGTTTGGCAAAGCTCGCATCAGATGATGTCAAGAATGGATTCTACGAGCAAATGGACGACTACTACAAGCAAAACAGCTCTAATGATATGGAATACCTCTTGAAAGTTCAGGAGGCATTGACCTATGTTAAAGAAAATATGCTTCCGAATAATTCAGATCTGGATGAGCTCCTGAATTATGCAAATAAGTTGACTTCAAAAATTCGGACTGCAGCTACAGCTAAGCTAGACGGCTTGAATGCTAGTGATTTTCACAAGGCAAATGTCAACACCATTCTTTTCACTTCTAATATGGATTTGGATCCCATGAAAGCCACCGCCGCTGATTTTAAGGAGAGTTTCACAGCAGGAGAGTTTATCAAAGGAATTGCTTTCCTAGATGATTCTTATGTCAACCTATATGGTAAGTATGGCAAGCCAAGTTACATTTTTGTTGAAGATCAGCGCGACTACGAAGTGTATGAGCAAAAAGAATCCGAAAAGAAATTTCCTTACATTGAATTTATAATGGTTACTGACGGAGATCATTATGAGCCCGGTGATGAAGCTGGAGTCGTGCATCATCAAATGGAATGGTTGTCTAAATTGCCTCCACGTCAAAAAACATTTACGATTCGTATTGCTGAACTCAATGATGGAAAGCCTGTCTACGGAAAGCTAAAATTCGATGCTTCAAACGATGCGGGAATGGAAAAAATCGCTAAAATGGCCAAATCTGTTAAGGCAAAAGGTCTCGGTGCTAATGGAATTCCTGTTGCTAAAATGAGAAATGCCTCTGTCGAAAAATCTTGCATCGATTTATTCAATGCTGCAGGATGGGATGAAAAATTTACAAAATGTATTATAGCATCGCCTTCATATATTCAATTACGTCATCGAGTTACTGGTACAGTTGTAGGTCGTTCATTAAAAGTGTTTATGGTTTCTAAAAAACCAGATGGCACATGCATGTATCAAGATTTTAATGTTGCACAGGAGAAAGTGGGCGGCGGTTATGGTCCTTGGATGAGAAGGTCAACAGGCAGTCAGGTAGAAGTTGAGTGCGGGAAATTATAAAAAAATGTGTTTTAAGTTTAATCCTAGATCAATCTTTGGTCTAGGATTTTTTTTTAATAAAAAATTTGATGGCCATTTTCTTAAACTATTAACGCTAAATTGCAGTTTATGAATACAGCAGAAAATTATAGCGAAGAGGAATGGCAACTGATTTCATCTTTACCTCAACTGGTTGGCCTGTCTATGTCAGGAGTTGGAAGTAGTGGCTTAATCGGCACGACAAAAGAGATGTTTGCCAATGTCAGGAATTTTCAAAGAGCAAAAAAGGAATTTGAAGGTAATTCTTTAATTCAGTCCATTTTGCCTGATACATCTAATCCATCACAAGCTATGGATAAAGCGAAGCAGCAACGTGAGGCTCTCATGAATCGAATGAAGGAAAACAATATTAAATCTCCAGCAGAGCTTTCTGAAGTCGTTTTAAAAGATGCTCAAAATGTAGTGGAGATTATGGCTGCAAAAGAAAGTCCTGAAGTAGTCAGTCAATATAAAAATTGGTTGCTAGGCTTGGCTGAAGAAGTTGCGAATTCTGCTAAGGAAGGAGATTTTCTTGGATTCGGAGGACAGCAGTTTAGCGATAAAGAAAAAGTTCTTTTTGACAGACTTAAACAAAGTCTCGCTTAAGCAAAGAGTTTTTCAGATCTAGAATCGAATTCTATATTGAACGACGGGGAAGAAACCTGTTTGATAACTTTCTTGCAGCTCGCCTGTATTTAAATCATATTGGGCAGAAAATATGTTTTGTCTGTTCGTGATGTTTTGAATATCGAATGCCCATTCATGACTCACTTTTTTAGATTGGATTTTAAATCCAATTCTAAAATCAATTCTAAAGTAATCTTTGAATTGCGAAGCAAAGGTTTGACTTTGATCGAAAACTACTTCTCCGGCCAGTTGGGATTGTATGCTGTCTACAGGAGTATAGCGCTTGCCACCATTCAATAGTGATTTGAAGTCGGTAGTAAGGCTATAGCGTTTTGTTCGTCCTTCACCATTGGTTTGTTCTTTTAGAAGGAATTCTTTACCCCCTAAGACATTAAAAGCATATCCGCCATTAAAGGCTGTCGAATAGCGCATGCCGTCAGATGGGACATAGGTCGAGTTGTACAAGGAGGCGGTGACCAAATAGTAGAATCCTTTCGTCATAAATTGCTCTAAGGTAAATTCAATACCATAATTTCTACCCGTGCCTTTATTGACCATGCTATCTATGAGGCCGATTCCGAAGTCTGCACCTTGGTTGAGCAGGCTATAGGTGCTCACTCTGCTATCAATGGGGATGTTGTATAAATGTTGGTAGTATGTTTCAATTTTTATGCGTTTGTTTTGGGCAAGCATATGATCAAAACCAAGGACTAGGTGATGTGCTTTGCTCAATCCAATATTTTCATTGGTCGTTGAATAAACACCTGGGCTCACTTCAGATTCTTCGAAGAATGTTCTGAAGGGAGCAATTTTTGAATGCAAACCATAGCCAAGCGCTAAACTGCTTTTGGGGCTTATGTTGTATTTGATTCCTCCTCGAGGTTCTAAGCTATAACTATTGTTCAGCAACATGAATACTGAACTCAATCCTGCAGTGACTGAAAGATCTTCAGAAAATTTATATTGATATTGTGCATAAGGCTTGAGCACCCATAATGCTCCATCAAAATTTGTAAGGTTTACGAATGAGTCTAGCGGTGCGCGATAAACGCTATCATGAAGATTAAAGAAATTTCGATCTGCATAGAAACCCGCTTTGAAATTTGAGCGTGCCGAAAATTTTGTTTGATAGAATGAGTTCAGTGAAATGGCACCTTGGCTTGAATGATCTCTATAAAATGGAGCCTTGTCAAGAAGAGGGTCAATTGTAAAGGTGTCGAGTATCGTTTCCGTAGAGGAGGCTTGAATGCCTATGGTGGCTTTTAAAAATGATTTCTTGCTTAAGATGGTCATGCGACTTAAACCAATTATGCCTGTTTTAGTTTTATAGTCGAAGTCTTGACCAGCATCTCCAAATAGAGAAGGGCCATCGTTTTCACTATCATAGAGTTTTACATTGCTTTGGCCACCAATTCCAAATAAGGTGGTATGACCATTTTTATCTGAGAAATTCAATTTAAAACTTCCGTCTTGGTAGGCGGGCACGGCAGTGCCGGCACCAAAATCAATTCCAAGCTCTTTAAATATGCCGAGGGTGGAATAGCGGTATCCCACGATATAGGAATTATTTCCATTCTTGGTAATAGGACCCTCTGCATTCAGCTCTGCTCCATTGAATCCAATTTGTCCTAAGAATTCATGCTTTCGATCATTTCCTTTTCGAAGTCGCAAATCAAATACACCTGAGCTTGCATTCATATATTCTGCGGGGAATGCACTTGTGATGAAGTCAGAATTTGATAAGACGTTATTGTTCAGCATGCTTACAGGTCCGCCTGTAGTACCTGCAGCAGCAAAGTGATTTGGGTTGGGAATGTCCATGCCTTCCAAGCGATAAAGAACTCCTACGGGGGAATTCCCACGAACGATGATGTCATTTCTTGAGTCATCTGCACCTTGCACTCCAGCAAAGCTTTGTGCCATACGTGCGACATCATTTCTGCTGCCTGCGTAACGCTGTGTTTCTTCTACTGAAAAGGTTCTTCCACTTACCATGACCAATTCATTATTTGTTTTGGCTTTGTCCCTCTTTGCCCTGATTTTAACGACTTTAGATTTATATACCTTTTCCTCCATCTTTAAGCTGAGAATCAGCTCGTTTGTAGAGTTTAGTTCTACATTGTTTAGGAAAATTGGATTGTATCCAATGATTGAAACCCTCAGTTTAATTCGACCAATTGGGACTTGTTTTATTTCAAATTCGCCATTATCATTTGTTTTTGCACCCAATTCGGCAGATGAAATATAAACTTGAGCACCAATGATTGGTGCATTGGAAATTTTGTCTGTAACTGTGCCACGTACTGTTTGCGTAATTTGTTGCGCGGCGCTGTTATTGATTCCAAGGCATAAGAACAAAGTAAGCAGATACAAATGTTTCATACTGTAAAACTAATTCGCGAAAGCGCTGATAAAATTGACTTGAGTTAAGAACTTAAAGCGCGCTTGCGAATGCGGCTTAGAGACTCAGCTCGAATGCCCAAATAGGCAGAAATTTCTTTATTCGAAATGCGGTTGAGTAAATGCGGGAATTCATTCTGAAATAATTCATATTGTTCTTGAGGAGAAATACTCAAAAGCATCTGTTGTCTTTTTACAAGTTTTATCAGAGTGTTTTCTGCAATAATTCTCCCGAGTTTGTTCCACTTAGATGCTTTGTCGTATAATTCTTCTAAAAGATCTCTTGGAACAAGGAGAATGGTAGAATCTTCAATGGCAATAACTGTTTTATCGGATGTTTGCTGTGTAAGATAGTTTGGGTAGTCGCCCGCAAACTCTCCATCAGATAGAAAAGTCAAAATGCCTTCAGATTCATCTGGTCTTTTAAAAGCAAGTTTAAGCAAGCCATTAACAATAAATCCAGTTGAATTTGGAATTTTATTGTAGTGAAAGAGGGTTTCGTTTTTTTTGATATGCTTTACTTCTATTCGTGGAAGTAGTTCAAGCATTTCTCTTTCAGAGAAATCAATGTGCTGATTGATGTATTTTGCAATTTCTATGGCGGAGGCTAGTTTGTTCATCGACTATCTCATCAAAATTACTAAAATCGTAAAGTATATGTTCATTGCTTAGAGCTGCTTTAACTTTTTGGCTCATTATTTTAACAATGCACGCTCGATATCTTGCTCCAGAGATTCTATATCCGAACGAAAAATCTGGTGGGTGAGTACACTAAATCCATTATCGAATCTATTGCCATGCAGAAATAGTTCTTTGCATTTTTTAGAAGCAACTTTAGCCTCTCTGTATGAATGTTTTAAAAATAAAGTTTTCGATATGTAGAATTCGCATTCAGCAGTATTGGTCAATGCTTTTTGCTTTTGCAAGTATGACCATGCCTTGTCTAGTTCTCCTTTCTCTAAATACAGAACAGCAAGATGTAAATAATCATAATAGCCTCTTCGTTCTGGATGGGTCTGTAGTTCATTTTCCATTATACCAATTGCCTTGTCTTTCTCTCCAAGATTGATGTAACATATGGCTTTATAGAAATTTAAATGATGGTTGCCATCGTTGGTGTAGCCAGGGTCGCCAAAACGCTTTTCAGCCTCTTCTATATCTTGTATGGCCCCTTGGTAGTCGGCGAAGAATTTGGCGCGAAGAGCTCCTCTAAAGCCTAAATATTCATCTGGGGCATATTGCACTGCTTTATCAAAGTTTTCTTTCCAACGAATAAAGTCGCCACTTTTCACATAAATCGCTGATTTCTCCCAATAGGCATAGGCAAAGCGTGGGCAGATTTCTATGGATTCATTTAGCATCTCCATTATTTCTCTTCTGAATTGATACAGACTGTCTAAGTCTTTGATGGCGATACAGGCATTGTACATGGCTGTATCGCCAATGTGTAAATAATAGTTTGGGTTGGGCTGGGCGCTAAGATTGGAGCTAATCAAAATTGCGCAGAATAGAAGTCGTATCATGGTAGAATTTTTGTGATTTTGCCTTTGTCAATCTTGAAAATTAAATATTGGTAGTAGTCAATATCTCCATCATCATTTTGCTTTGGAAGCCATCCGTCAAGTTCTTTGGTGATGTTCAATAGTTGGTTTACGCAAGTCTTGCTAAAGTCTTTTTGCTTCCAATTCTTGTCTGCACTCATGATTCTGAAACGGTCTGATTCTCCCTTGCAGTTGACCAAGAACCTAATTCTCAACCATCCATTATCTGATGATTTTACTTTATAATTCGAACGAAAAATTTTTTCTAATGCTGGTTTGCCACCTTCAAATTGAATTGCATCTTGTCTATTAAAATATTGATATGTTTTTTCTTTTGGATGGCATAAAGAAAAGCTGGGGTCGTCTCTTGATCCATCAAATGCTATATCATCAGTATTGTACAAGTCCGTTCTTGGAACATCTTGCTTGAAGGTTTTACAAGAAGTAAGTGCCAAGATGCTGAATAGCAGTCCGATAGTCCTCATAAACTAAAAGTAGTATTTGCTAAAAGCACTTATACTTAAGCAAGGGTTAATTGAATTGACTATTTAGAATTCGGTCAATAATTCATGATGATTGGTTCAATAGGTTAGTATAAGGTCTCTATAATTTTGATTCTTTTCATGACGTGTAATGCACACAAAAAAGGCCTCCCGATAAAATCGAGAGGCCAAATGAAAGTTATTTTAGAATTTATGCTTCCTCTTTCAAGGCTGCAATTTTAGCTTCTTTATCTTCTTCTTTAGCGATACTGTCCGACTTGTCTAAATCGACGAGTACAGGAGCCGCAACAAAGATGGATGAATAAGTACCTGTGATTACACCTATCATCATCGCAAATGCGAATCCACGAGTAACCTCACCACCAAAGATGAAGAGAACCAATAGTGTGATGAAGACTGTAAGTGATGTCATGATCGTACGACTCATGGTGTCATTAATCGCCGCATTAATGACGCTTTTCTTGCTCTCACCCGGACGCTTTCTGAAGTACTCACGAATACGGTCAAATACAACGACCGTATCATTCATTGAGAAACCAATCACGGTTAATATAGCTGCAATAAAGTGTTGATCAATTTCCATGGCAAATGGCACTATATCTTTAAAGAATGAGAATACGGCCATAGTAACTAAAACGTCATGCGCGAGGGCAATAATAGTTCCTAAAGAATACTGCCATCTTCGGAAGCGTAAGAATATGTATGCCATAATCAAGAGTAGGGCAATAACAGTAGCCCAAATCGCACCTTTTCTCAAATCATCAGAAATGGTTGGCAATACTTTTTGTGAGCTCTGAACAATGTCTGTTCCGAATTTTTCAAGGCTTACATCACTTTTGATGTACGACTTATCCTTTAAACCTTTATAGAGTTGAGCGAGAACTTCTTTGTCACCGTCTTCGTCATTTATTTTATAAGCAGTTGTCAAGTTGATTTGATCTGCGTTACCAATTGTTTTAATGATTGGTCGCTCACCACCGAAGTAATCTTTTAATTCGTCACGCACCGTATTTGTGCTTGCCGCTTTTTCAAGTTTGACGGTATATGAACGTCCTCCCTCAAATTCAACACCATACTTAAAGCCATTTACAAATGCTCCAATTCCCAATAAGAGAACGATGCCTGAAATGATGTAAGCTTTCTTTCTCCAACCGATGTAGTCAAATTTAAATGCTCTGAAGAGTTTCTTTGAAATGCCAGTGAAGTATTCAAAGTGTCTTCCTTTGTTCATCCATACGTCAGTGATCAAACGAGAGACCATAATTCCGCAGAATAATGAAAGCAGAATACCTAAAATTTGTGTGGTCGCGAAACCAAGAACGGGTCCAAGTCCAAAGACGAAAAGAACAATCGCTGTCATCAATACTGTGATGTGCCCATCAAGTACAGGTGCGTATGAACGCTTATAACCTTCGTCTACGGCATCTGCATAGCTACGCCCCCAGGTAAGCTCCTCCTTAATCCTTTCAAAGATGATAACGTTTGTATCCACCGCCATACCAATGGTGAGTACAAGACCAGCAATTCCAGCCGCAGTAAGAGATGCTCCTAGCGCACTCAATACACCAATAGTGAAAAGTAGGTTCAAGATCAAGGCGATGTTTACAACCCATGCACTGCTGTTATAGTACAAGAACATGAGGGCAAAAATGATACTGAATGAAATTAGGAATGACAACATTCCACCACGAATAGCTTCGGCTCCAAGTGTTGGTCCGACAACTTGCTCCTGAATAATTTTGGCGGGAGCCGGCAGTTTACCTGCTTTTAATATGTTTGATAAATCTTTTGCTTCTTCAACGGTAAAGTCTCCACTAATTTCTGAGCGACCACCGTCAATTTTGCTTCTTGGCGCTGGTGCAGAGTAGACTAGATCGTCAAGAACGATAGCAACAGGTACATCAATATTTCTTTCTGTAATGGTTCCCCATTTTTTAGCGCCAATATTGTTCATGGCCATATTTACTGTCACTTGACCAAGTTGGTCAAAACCTTGGTCGGCATCTTTTACAACATCACCGTTCAATACGGGCTTTCCGCGCAAAAGGTAAAGGGTGTTCATTGATTCACCTTTGTCGGTTTTAGCGGGAGTTTTACCCCAAGCAAAATGTAGGTCTCTTTCGCTAAACTTATTGCGAACAATATCCATGCGCAAGAGTTTGCCCATCTTCGCGGTATCTCTTGAAAGAACAAAACCTAATTGGGGTTGATTGATCACCTTTCCTGTAGTTGGGTCTTGTTGAACTTCAAATGCTTGAACGATATATTGGAAGAGCGGATTCTCTTCAGCAATTTTAGCTCGTCTTTCTTCATCGCTAAGGTTTGAATCAAGCGCAGACGGAGCAGCTTCTTCGCCAAGAATATCTTCTAAGTTTGCAGAATCTCCAGGATTCGTTTTGGCTACGTCTACTGGTTTTAAGGTATCATCACTTATGGTGTCTTTGTCACCTTTCTTTGATTTGTAATATTTTACCAAAGCCTCATTGGCTTCTTCCCATCCTGAAACTTCGTGCATGGAGTAGGTGCGGAAAAATTCAAGTTTGGCTGAACTTTCTAATGTTTTACGAACTCGCTCTGGGTTTTGTACACCCGCCAATTCGACATTGATACGTCCCTTGCTAACATCTGGATTTACGGTTGGTGAAGAAACTCCAAATTGGTCAATTCTTGTTCTAATAATTTCTGTTGCACGTTCGAATGCATCCTTAGATTCTAAACGTAAGCGCTCGATGACTTCGTCATTTGTAGAGCTCATGGTAATGCCTTCGTTCTCGGCCTTCGCATATAAAGTGGCCAAGCGTCCATTTGGATTTTGGGCGTTCCAAGAATTTTCAAAGAGCGTGATAAAATCGTCTCCACTATTGGATTGTGCTTGTTTAGCACTTGCAATTGCCTTGACTAGAGCAGGGTCTTTTTTGTTGACACTTAAGTTTTCAAGTAGCTTGTCCATGCCCACTTCCATCACAACATTCATCCCACCTTGAAGATCAAGACCAAGATTAAGTTGCTTCTCTTTACATTCTTGATAAGACTTATTCAGAATAGGGTAGGCAGTCTCGCCTTGAAGACTGTCAAGCATCAATCGCCCTTTGTCTTTGATGGCGAAGGTAAGTTCGTCACCTTTTAGATTGGGTTGTGATTTCTTGATGGATGTTTCAGCTTGACTAAAGATCTTTTTCTCAAAATTGTTCACGAAAAGTGTGAATGACAATTGATATAGACATATCAGTATAAGGGCTATGGTAAAAAACCATATGAGGCCTTTTAATTTCATAAAATATCGATTTTTTATATGCTTTTAAAAAGTCGTGCGAAGTTAACACTTAAATATGGCATTTAAGCTGATTTTTTCTCGCGAATTCAGCCGCTTTATTGTTCAACTATGCCTTTCCATTCTTCTCCACAATCGTTGAGGAGCTTGCCTTTTGATGTCGCCTTTAGTTGAGATTGCTTTTTTAGATAAATTCCCGTGCCTTTGGCCATGTGTACAGGGCAATCAATGGTCAAACTACCTTTCTTTTTTATGTAAATGTCGTGCGTCATGAAGAGGGCTTCACCTTCCTGAGCACTCAAAACTTTATCGTTTCGAATAATCATTTTCTTTTTGTTTGAGATTGCCGGCAAATCGCTCTCCCAAAGCCCACGTCCATAGGTTGAGGCTGTAATTTTTCCACGGCAATAATTTATGTCCAATTCGCTGATTAGAGAGGCGGGCAGACCATCAGAGAAGAGTAGCCATGAGCTGTTGCTATTTTTTTTATAATAAACGCCTTGATAAGTGGCAGCAAATATTCCTCCCGTACTTCTTTCATCAAAAACTAGGTCATTTACAGGAAAAACGGGTAATCCAAAGGAGTAGTCTGTCCACGTTCTTCCGCCATCTTTTGAACGAAGGACTCTCATGGAAGGTTTGCAAGGATTTATATATTCACCAAGATATCCTAAGCCCAAATAAACCTCATCCTCATTGTCTGGATTAATACATACACTCTGAATCCTACCTTTGAAATTGATGCCAAGATTGGTCACGACATTGAGCTTTTCCCAGCTTTGACCGCCGTCTGTCGACTTAATGAGTTGGTCCCATTTGCCTGACATATAAATCACATCAGTATTGGACTCACAGACGTCGAAGGCCTGTACATGATGACTTAGTGGAGTAGGATAGGTCTTCCATTTCTTTTCACCCACCTTTCTGACGTTCAGTCGTTGGTCTGCAAAATAATAGCTGCCATCCTTGGTTGTCTTCAAGCTCTTTCTATTGTTGGAGTTTTCTGACGGACGCAAATAAGTTGCCTTCGTGAAGGGGATGTAGTCATTATAGGTAAATGCCGATGATCGAGCATTGTATTGGCCAATGGCGCTGCCTTTAATTCTCTTATTGTATTCTACATCATATCCATCGCCACGCACACTATAGAACCATTTGTTGAGCTTGGGGTCATAAGAAAAGATTGAATTGTCTTGAGAGCCGGCACTGATGATTCCGCTAAATGGAGAGGAGCCTAATCCGTAGAACTGTGTCAGTTGGAGTACCGTACCATTTAGATTAGTCCATGATATGCCACCATTGTCAGAAAAGGATAATCCGCCATCAGTACCGAGATAGATGTGGTCGCCTTTACCGTCATTTCCCACCTTAGTGATGAGCATGGATCTAATGTCAGCATGCGGAACATTATTATCGCCAAAACTATAGGGGTAGAGATTTTCATAATCACCTCCCTTCGAGCTGTTTTTAAAGAGAGTTGTTCCAGCGAGATAGCGTGTATTTTCTCCTGCATTTGCCAATCCGTGAAACCAGCTTATATCTACTGCTAGGCGACCCTGATTTGGGACATTGAAATCAGTGATGGTATTACTGCTAGCATCGAAGTCGTAGAGGACTATTTCGAGGTCCTGACTCGAATTATGAACGAGAACGTAGGAGTCGTCATTTAGCTTATTGATTTGTAGAGAGAGGATCTGATTACCCGCTTTTGGACTTTGATATTTTTCTTTAAGCAAGCGAGTTAAATTATTGATTTTCAGGGTTTTTGTGTTGTATGAAAATAGCTGGCCTTCAATGGGTCTTCCACCTGCACTTCCTTTATTGGTTGTAATAAAAAACTGATTTCTCTTGTTGTCAAATACCATGGATCTGATTTTATAGTTCTTCAATAGTCCAGGGCCCATGGGCTGTTTTTGTGAAAGAAAAACAGACCAGCTATCGCCTTGATTGTCAGATTTGAAGACTTCATTCGAAGCGCGCGCATATAGGATGTTTCCGACCTCTAGGATTTGGTAAATTGGAGGCATAAAATAGGAGCCATTCGAAGACTTCATATTCTTTTTCCAGCTTTCGCCTCCATCGACCGATTTCATCACGCCAAAATTGGCGCCGTCATACCACGTATTCTCTGAACCTGTTGCTATGATTAAAGTGTACGGGGAAGTGTTATAGTTTACATGAATATCATTTACACCCAAAATAGGCAAATCGCTAGCATCAGTTAAGCATTTCCAGTGCTCGCCTCTGTCAGTGGTATGAAATAGGCCACCTGTTGGACTACCCACCCATATTTCTTGATTGTTATTGGGGTTTACCTCAATGCATTGCACTAAACCAAAATGTTGGTTTGCCGTCTCGCTCTCTAAGTTGAAAGGTCCGAGAAATTTCCAATTTGATCCAGGACTGCTTAGATTGAAGCAGGTATAGCCATTCTGGGCAAAGAGCGTAATAGGAAAAAGTAAAAGCAATAAGAGGGTGCGCATAGGTCAAAAATACGCGATTCTTCAGGGTTGAAATTTTAGGGAGACGTTAAACGTTTTGGTCTTCGGCCTTTTCTGCAAAAAGCTCCTTGAACTTTAGACCCGCTTTTTCCAAGCCATTCTCTTCCTTCAAATTGATGTAGTAGTCATCACTTATCATGCCGATGAAGTCTCTTTCGTTATAATACTTCTTCAAATAATCGTCTTCAAAGGAAAATTCTTTGGGAAATTTGATGTTCATGAAAGAATGTCTAAACATGCAATAGACGCCGCTGTTTAGCAGTCCTTGCGGATTTTCACTGGCTTCTGGGAACGCATTGACATGATTTTTTTCATCGAGTTGGACCTTATCGTCGAATGAGTCAAACTTTTCTTTATACTTGAGCCCAATGGTCACATCGCCCATCTTCGTTTGCTGCCATGCGATGAGGTCGTCCAGATTGATATTAAAGAACCTTTCGCTGTCCATAATAAGTACATCAGGTGTATCCGAATATTGTAGGGAGTTTAAGATGGCTCCTCCTGTCCCAAGAGGTTCAGGTGATTCAGCAAAATCGAAGGCAAAACCAAATTCTCTTTTGCGCGCTAAGATATAGTCCTTAATCGCCTGGCTGTTTGCGCCAAGTGCAAAGACCACCTTGCAAATATGAAATTTGCTCAAGTGCGCAGTGATGTATTTCAAGAATGGCTCGCCATTAATGAGTTCTAGGCATTTGGGCGTAGAATTAGCGGCATATTGATCTTGTACTCCGCAGAGAATGATGCAGTCTTTATGCATGATGGTGGATTCTTTGAATTAAAAAACAAAAGTACATTCAATCTATATCTAAACAATTTTCGTGCCGATGAGACTGAAGGTGGCATGAATATGGTAAAGAAAATAGCATAGTTTCGTCAAACAGATAGTTTATGCATTTAAAAAAATGGACAGTTGTGGTGTTGGGCTTGGTTTTAGTGGCCTATGGGCTCTATTCAACCTTTTGTTTGAAAGACTATTATGACTTCCGGGCATTTATGCGAGGCCCAGAATGGAAAGTGATTCTAGCTGGTCTGCTGTTCTGTTGCAGAATATTCTTTGCTAAATACTAGGGCCTAAATTTCTTTTTCTTCTTTGTTGAATGTTGCAATACATGCGATTGCTTCTTTGACATCATGAACTCGAAGGATGTTGGCTCCATGATTTAGCGCACTCTTATGAAGGCTTGTTGTCCCCTCAAGAGAGTTTTCAGCAGAAACACCTAAGACTTTGTAAACCATTGATTTGCGAGAAATTCCAACGAGGAGTGGGGTGCCAAGATTTGTGAAGAAATTGAGTTCTGTTAGCAGTCTATAATTGTGCTCAATGTTTTTTCCGAAGCCAAAACCTGGATCGATGATAATATCTTTTAGTCCTCGTGAAGTAAAGCTTATGATTTTGTCATGAAGGTAAGCGAAGACCTCTGCGACAATTTCCTGATATTTCGGATTCTGCTGCATGCTTTGAGGACGCCCTTGCATATGCATACATATATAGGGAGCTTGATATTTTATGCAAACATCAACAATCTCATCGTTTATATCTCCTCCTGAAATGTCATTTATTATAGCTGCACCTGCATCGAGAGCCTTTTTGGCGATTTCGCTTCGAAATGTATCTATAGAGATAATCGCTTGTGGTGCTGCAACCAATAGCTCTTCTAAAGGCTGTTGAATACGCTTCCATTCTTCATTACTGCTGATGAGTTCGGCTCCTGGCCGGGAGCTCATTCCGCCGAGATCAAGAATTTGCGCGCCTTCATTGAGCATTTGAAGGCCATTTGCGACTAATTCCGCGCTAGAGCTCTCTTTCCCTTTATTGTAAAAGCTGTCTGGGGTTGCATTGAGTATTCCCATGACGATAGGCGTACTCAAGTCGAGCAATTTTCCCTTGCAATTTATGGAATGAGACATGGATGGAATTACATTTGTTCGCGCAAAGATATGGGTCATACCGAAGCAGAATATAAAGAAGTTGTCAGTAAATGTAAGGATGTTTTCGCAGCGAAGACGGCCGACTATGGTACCTCATGGCGGGTATTGCGTCCAATTTCCATCGTGGATCAGATTTACATAAAAGCTCAGCGTATCCGGAATATACAGAATTTGGGTGAGCAGAAGATTGATGATGACATTAAGGGGGAGTGGATGGCTATAGTGAACTATGGTATCATTGCCTTGATTCAGGAGGGCTTGGAAGGAGACGATAATTGGGAGTTGGAAACGAATCAGGCCATCGGCCTTTATGAGGAGCGTTTAAAGGAGACTTTTGATTTGATGTTGGCCAAAAATCATGATTATGGGGAGGCATGGCGAAACATGAGTCAGGAGTCCTTCGCCGATTTGATTTTGACCAAAATATTGAGAATCAAGCAGATTCTGTCAAACGATGGAAAAACAAGCGTTTCAGAGGGCATGGACTCCAATTTTCGAGACATAATCAACTATGCTGTTTTTGCTCAAATATTGAGTAAATAAATCTCAAAATTCTTTGCTTTCATTAGAAAAAGCGTCTACCTTTGCAGTCCCAAAAATTAAGGGGCGAAAGAATGGCACAGAGAATACGAATAAAATTAAAGTCTTACGATCACAATTTAGTTGACAAGTCAGCTGAAAAGATTGCTAAAACAGTGAAAGCAACTGGTGCATTTGTAACAGGTCCATTACCTCTTCCAACGAAGAGACGAATCTTTACAGTTTTGAAATCACCACACGTAAATAAAACTGCGCGTGAGCAATTTCAATTGAATACACATAAGCGTCTGATGGATATTTTTACATCAAGCAGTAAAACAGTTGATGCTCTTGCTAAATTAGACTTACCCTCTGGAGTAGAAGTAGAAATAAAAGCATAAATCAAATAACATTTAAAGTATAGTCATCCTCAATTGAAGGCGCTGACGCAAATAAATATAATATGATAGGACTCATTGGTAAAAAAATAGGCATGACAAGTGTTTATAACGAACAAGGCAAGCAAGTTCCTTGTACCATCTTAGAAGCAGGTCCTTGTGTTGTTACACAAGTTAAAACTGAAGAGAGTGATGGATACAATTCTGTTCAAATAGCCTATGGTGAAAAGAAGGAAAAGAATACTAGTCAATCAATGATTGGTCATTTCAATAAAGCCAATACTTCTCCTAAGAAAGTCGTTAAAGAATTACGCAATTGCGATTTAGAAAAAGGAGTTGGTGATGAAATCAATTGTGACATTTTTGAAGAAGGTGAAAAGGTTAGTGTAATTGGAACTTCAAAAGGTAAAGGTTTTCAGGGTGTTGTAAAACGTCACGGCTTTAAAGGAGTTGGACAGTCTACACACGGTCAGCACAATAGAGGTCGTCACCCGGGTTCTATTGGTGGTGCTTCTACTCCTGCGAAAGTATTTAAAGGAATGAAGATGGGTGGCCGCATGGGTGGTACACGTATTAAAGTGAAGGCATTAGAAATTATTAAAATTTTTCCAGAAAAGAACTACATACTAGTGAGTGGTTCGGTTCCTGGTTTTAACGGATCAACAATCTTAATACAGAAATAATTATGCAGATCGAAGTATTAAATATAGAAGGGAAGGCGACCGGCAAGAATGTCGATTTGCCAGATGAAATTTTTGGAGCTGAGCCTAATGATCATTTGATCTATCTGGCTGTGAAGCAATACAGAGCTGCGCAACACTTAGGCAATGCCAAAGTGAAAGGTCGTGGTGAAGTAAAAGGTTCAACAAGAAAGCTACACCGTCAAAAAGGTACCGGTGGTTCGCGTAAAGGAAACATTCGTAATCCTTTATACAAAGGTGGTGGTACTGTTCACGGACCTAATCCGCATAAGTACGCTTTCAAAATGAATAAGAAGGAGAAGGATTTTGCTCGTGTATCTGCACTGTCATACAAAGCAAAAGAAGAGAGTATATATGTATTAGAGAATCCAAATATGGAGGAGCCTAAAACAAAGACTATTGTAAACTTATTGAGCAACCTTGAATTGACAGGAAAGCGTGTATTATTTGTACAAGCAGAAGGAGATGATAATTTTTATCTCTCTTCACGTAATATTCAAAAAGTTGATACAACTGTTTTGAGTGATACAAATACATATGACATTCTAAATGCAAGCGCATTGATATTCACAGAAGATGCGGCTAAAATATTCACTAAATCTGAAGAGGCGGAACCCGCTGCATAAATCTAGGAAAGGATGAGACAGAACGAAATTATTAAATATCCAATTGTAACGGAAAAAGCAAACCAGCTCATGGAAGCTAGTAATCGCTATTCATTTGCAGTGGATCGTAGAGCAAATAAATTAGAAATTAAAAAGGCAATTGAAAGCTTTTATAATGTAGGTGTATTGAATGTCAATACATGTGTGATGCCAGGGAAGTTCAAATCTCGTTATACAGCGGGTGGATTTGTACACGGTAAAACATCTGCATACAAAAAAGCAATCGTCACTCTAGCAGAGGGAGATTCAATTGATTTATACGCATTTTAAAAGAGACTAAGCAATGGCAATTAAGAAATACAAACCGATGACCCCTGGGACCCGCTGGAGAGTGGGTAATGCCTATGAGGAAGTTACGACCAATGAGCCGGAGAAATCTTTATTAGATAAGAAACACTCTAAAGCTGGACGTAATAGCCAAGGACGTAGAACAATGCGTCACAGAGGTGGTGGGCACAGAAAGCATTACAGAATTATAGATTTCAAGCGCAATAAAAAAGATATTCCTGCTACGGTAAAGAGTATTGAGTATGATCCAAACCGTACTGCATTTATTGCACTCTTAAACTATGTTGATGGTGAGAAGCGTTACATCATTGCTCCACAAGGACTTTCTGTTGGAGATAAAGTAATCAGTGGTGACAATGTTGCTCCTGAACTTGGGAATGCGCTGCCACTGAAAAATATGCCTTTAGGTACTATTATTCATAATATTGAATTGCAACCAATGTGCGGTGGTATCATGGTTCGTTCTGCTGGAACTTCTGCGCAATTAAACGCAAAGGAAGAGAAATATGCAGTGATCAAAATGCCTTCAGGTGAGTTGAGACGAATTTTGATTAATTGTATGGCTACAGTTGGAACGGTATCAAACTCTGATCATCAGTTGACTTCTTACGGTAAAGCGGGCCGTCGTCGTTGGTTAGGAATTAGACCAAGAACTCGTGGTGTTGCGATGAATCCAGTGGATCACCCAATGGGTGGTGGTGAAGGACGTGCTTCTGGTGGGCATCCAAGATCAAGAAATGGTCAATACGCAAAAGGACAGAAAACACGTAAAATGGGTAAGAGCTCAGATAAACTGATTCTAACTCGTAAGGACGGAAAAAAATTAAAAACTAAATAAAATTATTATTAGATGGCAAGATCGATTAAAAAAGGACCATACGTCAGTACTAAGCTAGAGCGCAAAGTGCTAGCAATGAACGATGGTTCTCAGAAAAAGGGTGTTTTGAAAACATGGAGCCGTGGTTCTACCATTACTCCTGATTTTGTTGGACACACATTTGCTGTTCACAATGGGAATAAATTTATTCCTGTTTATGTAACTGAATATATGGTAGGTCACAAGCTTGGAGAATTTTCTCCGACTCGAAACTTTAGATCTCACGGTGGAAATAAAAGATAATTGATATGGAAGCAGTAGCAAGATTAAGAAACTATCCAACAAGCCCGCGCAAGATGCGTTTGCTTGCTGATGTAATCCGTGGAATGGATTTGGAAAATGCAGTTAACTTTTTAAAGCATAATGCAAACCACCCTTCTATTCCTTTAGAGAAATTGCTCTTGAGTGCAGTAGCGAATTGGAGAATAAAGAACGAAAGCGATGATGTAGAAGATTTGTACGTAAAGACAATCTTCGTTGATAGCGGACGTGTATTGAAGAGATTGCGCCCAGCACCTCAGGGTCGTGCCAATCGTATTCGTAAGAGAAGCAATCACGTAACATTGATTGTTGATAGCAAAAAACAAAGTGCTGAAGCTCCTGTAGCTGAAGCTGCAGATATTCAAGAAACTACAGAAACAGAAGAAAAATAGTATATGGGTCAAAAAACAAATCCAATAGGCAATAGACTAGGAATCATCCGCGGATGGGAGAGTAGTTGGTACGGAAATAAAAAGAATTTCTCTACTATGCTCGTTGAGGATCACAAGATTCGTGAGTACCTCAATGCTCGTATTAACCGTGGCGGAATTTCGCGTATTGTAATTGAGCGTATGCTAGGAAAGCTTATCGTTACGATTCACACTTCCCGTCCAGGTATCATTATTGGTAAAGGCGGACAAGAAGTTGATCGTATTAAAGAAGAGCTTAAAAAACTTACGAAGAAGGTCGATATTCAAATCAACATTTACGAAATCCGTAGACCTGAATTGGATGCGACTATAGTTGCAGATACTATTGCTCGTCAATTGGAAGGACGTGTAAACTTTAGACGTGCTATTAAATTAGCTATTTCGCAAACCATGAGAATGGGTGCTGAAGGAATCAAAGTTAAGGTTGCAGGTCGTTTGAATGGTGCAGAGATTGCGCGTTCAGAAGAGATGAAAGAAGGACGTACTCCATTGCACACTTTGCGTATGGATATTGACTACGCATCACTATTCGCTTTGACAGTCTACGGTAAAATTGGAATTAAGGTTTGGATTTGTAAAGGAGAAGTTCTTCAGAAGCGTGATTTGAACATGAACTTCGGATTTAAGAAGGACGACAAAGGACCACGTGGTGGAAGAGGTCGCGGACCAAGAGGTGGTGGCCAGAGAGGTGGCGGCAGAAGCCCAAGAGGTGGCGGCGGTGCAGGAAGAGGACGCGGAAGACAAAATAATTAATAAAAGAAAAAAGAACTCAGGATGTTACAACCGAAGAGAACAAAATATAGAAAAGCGCAAAAAGGACGTATTCGCGGAAGCGCGAAGCGAGGCCATACATTGGCTTTCGGGACTTATGGTCTGAAGTCTTTGGAGCCTAAGTGGATTACTAACCGTCAAATAGAGGCGGCTCGTCAGACAATGACTCGTCGTATGAAAAGAGAAGGTCAAGTGTGGATTAGAATTTTCCCTGACAAACCAATTACGCGTAAGCCTGCAGAGGTCAGAATGGGTAAGGGTAAGGGTAATCTAGAATTCTATGCAGCTGTGGTAAAACCAGGTCGCATAATGTTCGAACTTGCTGGTGTAGATTATGAGACGGCGAAAGAAGCTTTACGCTTGGCTGCTCAGAAACTGCCTGTAAAAACTAAGATGGTCGTGCGCCGTGATATGCAAACTAATTAATCAAAGTACTAATGGCTAATAATAAAGACATAACAACAATGAGTGATGAGGATTTGAAAGCTGATATCGAAGCTTCTCAAAACCGATTGAAAAAGATGAAGTTCAGTCATGCGATTACTCCAATCGAAAATCCGATGGACATTCGCACGACGCGCAAGCACATCGCAAGATTGATCACAGAACAACACAAAAGAAAACAAATTAATTCTTAAAAGATATTAGAATGGCTGAAGAACAAACAACGCAGAAAGTCGAAAGACGTAGCCGGAAGTTTAAAATCGGATTGGTAACATCCAATAAGATGGACAAAACGATCACGGTTGCAGTAGAGCGCCGTATGAAACACCCGCTATACGGAAAATACGTGAAGAAGACTTCTAAGTTTAAAGCGCATGACGAGCAAAATGAATGCACTATAGGTGATACTGTACGCATCATGGAAACTCGCAAGCTCTCAAAATTGAAGAATTGGAGATTGGTTGAGGTGATTGAAAAAGCCAAGTAAATAATTAAAAGACTAAGAAATGATACAAACAGAAAGTAGACTGAAAGTAGCTGATAATAGTGGTGCGAAGGAAGTGCTCTGTATACGCGTACTTGGAAATTCAGGTCAGCGCTATGCACGCATTGGAGACAAGATTGTTGTATCCGTAAAACATACCCTCCCAGGTAGTGCCTTGAAAAAAGGTACTGTCGCTAAGGCCGTAATCGTTCGCACAAAGAAAACAATGCGCAGAGATGATGGTTCTTATATCGGATTTGACGACAATGCTGTAGTAGTATTGAATGCTTCTGATGAGCCAAGAGGAACGCGTATTTTTGGGCCAGTGGCTCGTGAGTTGCGTGATAAGGGCTATATGAAAATTGTATCACTAGCACCAGAAGTGCTTTAAAATATTAATCATGAGATTTAAGCAAAAATATAAAATCAAAAAAGGCGACGAAGTCGTAGTGGTTGCAGGTGCAGACAAAGATTTGGAAACTCCAAAGAAAGTCTTGTCAGTTGTAGCTGATGAACACCGTCCACGAGTTATTGTGGAAGGCGTTGCAATGGCTACAAAACACCTTAAGCCCGATGCACAAAATCCCCAAGGAACTATAGTGCGTCAAGAAAGACCAATAGCAATGTCCAATGTCATGCTTTGGGATGCTAAGGAAGGACGAGGAGTTCGTGTAAGCCGAGATCGTAAGGACGGAAAGAGCGTTCGAATTTCTAAAAAATCACAACAAGAAATTTAATCATGAGTACAACAACGTACATACCAAGAATGCAAACGAAGTACCAAGAAGAGGTAGTCGGAAAGCTGATGAAGCAATTCAACTATAAATCATCTATGCAGGTACCACGCATCGAAAAAATTTGTTTTAATCAAGGAACGAAAGGTTCTGTTGCAGACAAAAGATTGGTTGAAAACGCGATAGAAGAAATGACTACTATCACTGGCCAAAAAGCAATTCCTACTTATTCTAAAAAGGATATCTCAAATTTTAAGTTGAGAAAAGGAATGCCTATCGGAGTTCGAACAACTCTACGTGGTCAGAAGATGTATGAATTCTTAGATCGTTTCATTTCAGCAAGTTTGCCGCGAGTAAGAGACTTCAAAGGTGTGAGTAATAAATCATTTGATGGTCGTGGAAATTATACCATGGGTATCACGGAGCAAATCATTTTCCCTGAAATTGATATTGATAAGATTTCAAAAATCACGGGAATGGATATCACTTTTGTAACAAGCGCAGAAACAAATGAAGAAGCACATGCTCTTTTGAAAGAATTGGGTATTCCATTTGAGAAAGAAGAAACTAACGAAAATTAAAAAAATTATATGGCTAAAGAATCCGTAAAAGCAAGACAACGTAAGCGCGAAAGAATGGTAGCAAAATATGCTGCAAAACGTGCTGAGCTTAAGAAGAATGGAGATTATGCAGCATTGGATCTTCTTCCAAAAAATGCATCTCCTGTGCGTCTAAAGAATAGATGTCAGATTACAGGTAGAGGAAAAGGATATATGCGTTACTTCGGAGTATCACGATTGGTATTTAGAGAAATGGCATTGAACGGGAAGATTCCTGGAGTAAAGAAAGCGAGTTGGTAAAAAGAAATTAAAAGAGAATATGGTAACAGACGTAATAGCAGATTACTTAACAAGAATTAGAAACGCCCAAATGGCGCAGCACAGAATAGTTGATATTCCTGCTTCTAAGATTAAAAAACGTATGACAGAAATCCTCTATGAAAAGGGATATATCTTGAAGTACAAATTTGAGGAAGATAATAAACAAGGCGTCATTAAGATCGCTTTGAAATATCATCCGGAAACTAAAGATGGAGCGATTAAAGGCTTGGAGCGTGTAAGTCGTCCAGGTTTACGTCAGTATTCTAAGCCAGGTGACATTCGTCGCGTGAAAAATGGTTTAGGTATTGCAATCATTTCAACTTCTAAAGGTGTGATGACTGATAAGGAAGCAAAAGCAAATAATGTTGGAGGTGAAGTCCTCTGTAATATATTTTAAAATAAGAATAAGATGTCTAGAGTAGGAAAAAATATCATTCCAATGCCGGAAGGAGTCAGCATAAAAGTTGACGGAGAGATGGTGACCGTAAAAGGTAAGCTTGGAGAACTTTCACAAACTTTGTCTCGTGGGATAAAGATTGAAGAAGTTGATTTAGGCTTGGAGCTGAAAAGAGTAGGCGAAAGCAAGGAAGAAAAATCTCTGCATGGTCTTTATAGAGCACTCATCCAAAATATGGTTGTAGGCGTTTCAGAAGGCTATACAAAAAAGCTTGAGCTTGTGGGTGTAGGTTATAAAGCAGCCAATCAAGGAAATGTTTTGGACTTGGCTCTAGGTTATTCTCACAATATCATATTTCAAATCCCTAAGGAATTGAAAGTAGAAACTGAGACTGTAAAAGGAAAGCCACCAGTGGTAACACTGACTGGAATAGACAAACAATTGATCGGTCAGGTTGCTGCAAAAATTAGAAGTTTGCGTAAGCCAGAACCTTACAAGGGTAAAGGTGTGCGTTATCAAGGTGAATACATCCGTCGTAAAGCTGGTAAATCTGCTGCGACAGCATAATAAAATTTAGAACAATGAGTAAATTGGACAATAAAGTAGTAAGACGTAATAAACTCAGAATGCGCATCCGTAAGGATATCGTAGGAACTGCTGAGCGCCCGCGCTTGTCAGTCTTCCGCAGCAATAAAGAGATTTATGCTCAATTGGTTGATGATGTGAATGGAACTACACTCGGTGCTGCAGATAGCAAAGCCGTAAAAAGTGGAACTAAAGTAGAGAAGAGCCAAGCAGTTGGAAAATCAATCGCAGAAGTCGCTAAAGGATTAAAAATAGAAAAAGTAGTTTTCGATCGCGGAGGATACTTATACCACGGTAGAGTTAAATCTCTTGCCGAAGGTGCACGTGAAGCAGGACTACAATTTTAAAAATAGTATAGATGAAAAACGATAATCAATCAAAGATTAAGCCAGGTGAGTTAGAACTCAACGATAAAGTTGTGACAATTAACCGTGTGGTAAAGACAACCAAAGGTGGACGTAATTTCAGTTTCTCAGCACTCGTAGTGGTAGGAAATGGAGATGGTATTGTAGGCTTTGGACTTGGAAAGGCGAAGGAAGTTCAGTCAGCTATTCATAAAGGAATAGATGTGGCTAAGAAGAACCTCATTCGTGTACCAATTCACAATGGAACTATCCCTCATGAAGTTTTCTTGAAGGAAGGTGCAGCGCGTATTCTTATAAAGCCAGCATCTCCTGGTACTGGTGTAATCGCCGGAGGAAGTATGCGTGCCGTATTAGAGAATGCAGGAGTTAAAAATGTATTCGCTAAGTCTTATGGAACGAACAATCCTGCAAATGTGGTGAAAGCAGTTTTCAAAGCTTTGCAAGAAATGCGTGAGCCTATGGATGTTGCACGTGAGCGTAATGTTGATTTAAAAACCGTTTTTGACGGATAAAAAAGAGAACAATGGCTAAGATAAAAATAACACAGATTAAAAGTGGGATAGACCGCTCTCAGCGTCAGAAAGACACTTTGAAAGCACTAGGTCTTCGCAGAATCAACCATACGGTTGAAAAAGAGGAAACTCCTCAGATCGCTGGTATGATCAAGAAAGTAGAACATTTAATTAAAGTAGAAAAATAATAGCAATGAACTTACATTCATTAAAACCCGCAGAGGGAAGTACAAAGAAGCCTAAGAAAAGAATAGGTCGTGGTCAAGGATCAGGTAAAGGTGGTACAGCCGCTCGTGGTCATAAGGGAGCTCAATCTCGTGCCAACTATAAGAAGCGTCGTGGTGATGAAGGTGGTCAGATGCCTTTACACCGTCGTGTGCCTAAGCGAGGGTTTAAGAACATCAATCGTAAGGAATACAAAGTCTTTAATGTAAGCCGCATTGAGGAAATTGCAGAGAAATTTGATCTATCTGAAATCACTCCGGAAAACTTATACATATATAAGTTAATAAGTAAGACAGACAAGGTGAAAATCTTGGGGAATGGTGAGATTAAGAAAGGACTTACTTTTAAAGTAAATGCCGCAACGGCTAAGGCTAAGGAAGCCATAGAAGCTGCTGGTGGAACAGTCGAGATTTTGGCTAAATAATTGTAGAAAAAGGATAAATGAAAAAATTCGTAACAACATTAAAGAATATTTGGGGCATTGAAGAATTGCGTAATCGAATAATGTTTACGATTCTTCTTTTGTTTGTCTATCGTTTAGGCTCTCATATCGTTCTTCCAGGAATTGATCCAAACGCATTGAGCGATCCATCAGGCCAAAATGGTCTATTGGGAATGATCAATATGTTTGCGGGTGGTGCCTTTAATAATGCATCCATTTTCGCACTCGGGATCATGCCATACATTACGGCAAGTATTGCGATGCAACTTGCACAAATTGCGATTCCGAAGATTCAGAAGATGCAGAAAGAGGAGAGCGGACGTAAGAAAATTCAAATGTATACCCGCTACCTTACTGTAGCAGTTACCTTAGTTCAAGCTATTGGTTATATCACTTACCTCCGTGGTCAAAACGGACAAGCCATCTTTGCTGATGGTCCAATGTGGGTTATACTTACCGTAATCATCTTGGTTACAGGTACATTATTCGTCATGTGGATGGGTGAGAAAATTACAGATAGAGGTATTGGAAACGGTACATCTCTTTTGATTATGGCGGGTATTATTGCTCGTTTCCCTCAAAACTTAATTCAAGAAGGTACCGCAAAGATTGAAGGTGCTGGCGGTGGTGGAATACTCCTTTTCTTGATAGAATTGGTGGTTATGGTCTTAGTGGTCATGCTTATCGTAATGCTTTCACAAGCTGTGCGTCGTATCCCAATCAATTACGCTCGTCGTATGGTGGGTGCAAGCGCTGGAAACAATGTTGGTGGAGCACGTGATTTTATTCCACTAAAAGTGAATAGTGCCGGTGTAATGCCGATCATCTTCGCTCAAGCTATTATGTTCCTTCCTGGGATATTGGCTGGACAAGCTGAACCAGATTCATTCATGGGGCAGTTGGCAGACTTTACCTCACTTCCTTATAATCTAGTGTACTTTATCATGGTTGTTGCCTTTACTTATTTGTATACGGCCATTATCATGAATCCACAACAGATGTCTGACGACTTGAAGCGAAACAATGGATTTATACCGGGTATAAAACCAGGTAGTGATACAGCAAACTTCATTGGGATGATTCTTGATCGCATCACATTGCCGGGAGCTATCTTCTTAGCTTTTGTAGGGATTTTCCCTGGAATAGCGGCTTATATGGGTGTGTCACAAGCCTTTGCTCAGTTCTATGGTGGAACGTCTATGTTGATTGCTGTTCAGGTAATCTTGGATACGCTGCAGCAAATTGAGAGTCAGTTGCTCATGCGTCACTATGATGGATTGATGGAGACCGGCCGCATTGGTGGTCGACAGTCAAATGCTCCGGTCAGTGTACCGCGCGGCTAAACTAGCTTTTATAAAAGAATTTAAAATCCCTCTTGATGAGGGATTTTTTTATATTTATAGAGTGAGGTCTATTTTTTTATTGATTGCTTCTTCATTTATCCTTTTGATTGGGTGCGTCTTAAGTTATAGGCCATTAGATCAACAATTAAATTCAAAATTTGCTAGAGCTGTGAAAGCGGAAAGTCTACTTTATAAAAAACGCCCTATTTTAGAAGTTGGTAAAGTAATGGATTCATTGGAAAAATTTTGTGCCTCAAACGAGATCGCAATGCCCAATAAAATTTCCGAGGTTTATTTATTGAGTGATATGAGCCTCAGCATAGAATTTTATCCAGGAACAATGAAACTTGGAACGATCCATGTTGACTCCAATAGTAAAATAATTGAAGTCACCAGTAGATCAATTCGTATGTACTAAGGCGCTGCAGAAAAAGGGAGGTGCGAAAGCCAAAATATTTATCTTAAATTTATATGGTGAGTCATAAGAACTCAAGAAGCTATGCTTCAAAATCTAGGCCTCAATCTTGCGCTAGTCGACGGTGATTTTGGAAATATATGGACATAAAAACAATGATAGGAAGGTACACCAGCCTGCCGGCAGGCAGGAACTTAAGGGAAGTGGGAAAATTAGTTGTGCTACTGATAATGTCTATCATTTTAAACTCTTGTAACGACTTAGGTGAAGATTCTGACAGCGCAAAATTAGATATAGCAACGATTGAGAATGTAAAAGTGTTGATGATTGATAGCAACCATTCGAGATATGCAATTCTCGATTCCACTTCCAATCGTGATTTTCTGAATGAATTACAGATTCTACTGAACAATTCAGTCGCGGTCAATCATGAGATTCCGTGTACTAGAAAACTAATACTGAAACTTAGAATTGGAGGCACTTTGACCGTTTGCTTTCATAAGAATGTTGTGGATATCAACGGGAATTTTTATGAAGTTTCCAATGACTTAGAAGATTTCTTAAGAGAAAAAATTAGGATTGATAGAGAAAACCCTCCACTTGTTCCCGCAGGGTCACTACGAGTGAAGCGAGTCGGAACCTGCGGAACTAGGATAATTCATAACCCATCTGGGTGTAGTATGGCGGGAAAACTAGGCGTAGATTGTATCTACACCTTCATATTCTTAACATAGCTATTTGAATTATAAGATAGTTCTATCATAAATTTATGATAGAACGTTATGGGCGAAGCTTATCAAATAACTGATCAGTCAGAAATTTATTTTGTGACCATCCAAGTGGTGGCATGGGTTGATGTATTTACCCGACAAGGGAATAAGGATGTCGTAATAGAGAGTTTACAATATTGCCAAGAGAACAAAGGTCTTTTGATATACGCATTTGTAATTATGAGTAATCATATTCATATGATAGTAAGAAGTGAGAGGAATGATTTGTCAGGAACTATTAGAGATTTTAAGAAGCATGTTTCAAAAGAGCTAAAGAAAAATATTTTTGATAATAAGAAGGAAAGTCGAAGAGATTGGATGCAGGTGGTATTTGAGTATCACGCAAAGCATAACAAGAGAGTAGGGGCGTTTCAATTATTTACCCACCATAATCATGCTGTACTTTTAGACAGTTCGGAGGCTTTTGAAAGTAGAGAATCGTACATTCATGAAAATCCAGTTCGAGCAGGAATTGTGCGAAACGCTGAAGATTATTTATATTCAAGTGCAGGCGTATATTATGGAGAGAGTGTGCTTTTGGAAATATATGGACATGGAGACAATGATAGGAAGGTGTAGTTACAAACTACACCTAGTGGAATACAAGAGGAGAAAGACTTCTGCAAACAGAGCCAAGATGATCATTAGCAAAAGTGCGATAGACCTCAAACTTTATACTCAAACCAGAAAATTAGATGAAAGTACTCCCATTGACTAAAAGTTGTTTACTGTTAGGATTTATCGCTTTGCTTTCCTCATGTGACGATAATCCTCATATATCCACTCCTCAATTAACTATGGATAACAAAGACACTAACAATATAGCAACACAGAACGAAGTGAAATCTGAGGATTCTATCCTAGTGCAATTTGTGACAGATAGTTCTGAGAGAAATTCGTTGAATCACGAAAGAAAGAAAATCGATTCGTTAGATCAGTCAAAACTTTCCAATAAAGTGGCAGTTGAAAAGATCAATGGTACATTTCAACTTTATAAGTATATCCCAACCGATGTGAGTAATAAAAAACTGGATACATCAGAGATGTTGGTGATTCAGAATAAGCGTTTATCGAAATATAAAGGACGAGACTTATTGTATACCTCTGATTTGAGAAAAAAAGTTAAAGCAACACGGGAACTGTATTATTTGATAAAATTCGAGGAACGATATGCTAGAGTTATTGAAGATGGTAAAATTTTGATACTAAACGTAAAGGGATATGATGGTGCAATGGAGTATTATAGACGTGTTGATGGGGACGTGTCTAGTCAGGGGCTCCCCGAACGGAGCCACTAGCGCAAGGTACTATCTTGAAAAACAAGTAAAATTCAATTATATTTGTAATCTTAAAAGGAATTAGTTTTTCTAGAACAAATTACCTTGTGTAGCCACGTTATTGCGTGGCTATTTTTATGCCA
>Ga0209187_1000398_pt1 | contig 80160 bp, 77 predicted proteins | sample BantaG_FD_187430 | JGI IMG/M metagenome (GOLD analysis project Ga0209187, IMG submission 187430) | Marine algal microbial communities from Bantry Bay, Ireland - BantryBay_4 metaG (SPAdes) (version 2) | ecosystem: Host-associated > Algae > Red algae > Unclassified | place: Bantry Bay, Ireland...
GCACTTCTTTTTAAAATGTATCTTGAGCTTCGGAGGTAATATCCAGTGTCGAAATTAGAAACCATGCCCGAGGAATTATTGAAGCTGCTGATGGTCATGGTTCTGATTGATAACCACATCGATGAAAAGGAAGTTGATAGCTTTACCGATATTGTATCTAATTTATCCGATAACCTCGTACAAGAATTATTGATTACTCGGCATGATGCTAAAAAGTGGTTTTTTTATAATCGGGCCGAAATGGTAGAGCATTTGGCGAATGAAGATGATCCTTTAGCATATATTCAAACTTTAGCTGAGAAGATTAAGCATCTGCCCTGGAGGCACAAAGTCATTCAGGCATTGGATGAAATTTCAATGGCAGATGGAATTTTACATAATTCGGAAAAGGAAATGTTTGAGCTTGTAAAAGAGGTATTGCTCAAAGGATAATTTACTATGAGGAACCGTTATGGAAGAGCGGAATAGAAAACTATTAGACACCAGAATTGTCACAAAAACGGCAAAGCGTGAACTATTAAGCCGCGATATAAAGCGGCCAGACGGAGTATGGATTAAGAATTGGTTGGGCTGGAATTATGCCCTTATTGATGGAGAATGGTTTGTGACACCTGACGCACCAATTTTTCAAAGCGAACAAGACGGCCGAGACTGGCTTAAAGCATAATGACTTCGGAGCAGAAACGTGGCGACCGCCCGGTTTTAGTACCCGATAAAGATTTCCAGTATCAAAGAGCCTTCATCTATACGATAGGCCCATGTCTTCTTTTGTTAATCTTCCTAGGAGGGTTAAGAGTGTTTGATCTTTGGGATGCCCCAGCAAGCTACAGCACGATGACTACGGCGATAATTGCCGTGACATTCGTTAGTTATTGCTGGATCAACAGAATTGAATTGATAAAGCGCGGTAAGGCGAGTTTGAAAAAGAAAGAGCCTTAGAGAATCTCGCAGTTTTCAAGGGTTGGTGCTATATAGCTTACGCCGCTCATTTTCACGACGCCCGTGACTTTTACCAAATCGCCCTTATTCAAATCAATGGCCTTGTCTTCAGATGCTCCGCCCATAGCTATTTTGCAGCCAACGAAAAGAGCTGTTTCTAGCTCGCCTGATGTTCCTCCACCCAGGAAGGTTTTTGGTCCGTCGAAATCAAGTCTGATATGCGATTCACCACGAAAGGCAGAGGTGGACGCATCGTAAAATTTAATGCTGTAAACCTTGCCTTCACCAACAATCTTTTTTGCTTCATAATCGCGTTTCACGCGAAGCATATTATTCTCGAAATCCTGAGCCAGTTTGTTCAAATCAACGCTTTCAGATATCGCTGTTATTGTAACCGGCTTTGGCTCATCAAATTGCTTTAGGGACGCCTCTTCAAAGCTCATATCATTGCCGCTCGCCTTCGCAAATTGCGTCAGCACGCGCGCATTAGTGAGATCTGTGGCGTTTACACCGAAATCACTTTTACCTTGGAGACGATAAACTAAGAGGCGAGCCATATCGCTTGCGATGTTTGCTTTGTCTGAAACGGGCCGGCCTTCTTGCTCATAGCAAAAGGAAACAGCATCGAGTGTTTGGCTAATTTTGCCCCCTATCCGACTATAGCCGTCGCCCCGATTGACCTCAGCTGCAATACCATTGGTCTTTTTTCGCATGTATTGGGAGAGGCTATTTCCAGAGCGTTCAAGCGCCCGCCCGCTACACGGTGAGGTCGCCGAGATATATGTGCCTTGCGTGACATAAGATTCGATAATCCTATCCACATCAGCCGATTGCGCCTGTGCGAGAGCAGGAGTCAAAGCGGCGATAAAGGCCCCTGCCATGATAACTGATTTTCGCATTCTCGAGCCTCCATAAATGTGCTTCGTTATACTTTTATATTAAGCTATAAACCATAGGCAGTCTAATCTGAATAGGAGCTGAAATTATTGCATGTTTTCAATGTCTAAATTAAGGCGAAGACGGCTTGTAAAATTTATCACCTTTTACATGGTTTTGCTGGCGATAATCGCTGTCGGATTTATGGCAGGCTATAGGATCAACACGACCGCATCATATCCAATGGGAGTTTATAAACTTACCTATAGTGTCGAGTCATTAAAGCCTGGCGATATGGTGGCATTCTGTCCCCGTAAGCTAGGCTTTTTTGTCGAGGCGTCAGAGCGCGACTATTTGCGTAAAGGACGTTGTGAGAGCGGATTGGACCCTCTTATTAAGCGAATAGTTGGAAAGCCCGGGGATAAGATCACAGTCGATGAGGCAATATCTATAAACGGCATTGTTCAAGAAAATTCCGCTCTGATTGAAAAAGACGCGGAAGGTCGGTTGCTTCCGCGCGCCGCCAGCCAAATTGTCCAAGACGGGGAATTCTTCGTCTTATCAGAACACCATGCAAAGAGCTTTGATAGTCGTTATTTTGGAACAATACCCTCTGATTGGATATTTGCTCGCGCAAAGCCGATATGGGTGGTGAAAAATTAGATGAAGCAAAGCGTCTACATAGCCGCTTACTCGCTTTGCGGGGCTGCAATAGGTTATATATCGTGGGGTATAACTCCCGCACTAATTCCCATCACAATTTTACTCGCGGTGTTGTACGGCGCTTCTAAAACCCGTTTACACGCCTTCTTGCTTATGCTCGCATATTTCCTGACCGCCACGCGCGGCATGATTGGGGGCACTATCAATTATTTCGGAGGCGCGCCTGCTTTAGCATTTGGATTTTGGCTGGCCGCCTCGATTGGCTTTGTCGGCATTTATACAATATTGTGGCATAAAAGCCGGCAGCGGCGCACATTTAGGTTTCTGGCAGGACTGGCCTTGTTGTCGATCCCGCCTTTGGGAATAATCGGCTACGTGTCCCCTCTTACGTCCGCAGGAATGTTATTTCCCAATGCAGGCTTTATTGGACTTGGCCTAACAGTCCTGTTGCTCGCATTTTGCGTTTATTTTCCATTAAAGACATTGGCTAAAGTAACCGCGCCAATCGCCTTAATCGCAATAACTCTAAACCTGTTAAACAGTCACACACTACCCGTTGAAGATTGGGAAGCCGTTAAAACTCACATTGCTTATGTTCCAAATAGCGATAATTTTGAAGCTCATATAAATATGGAAAGTAGCGCCGACGCGATTATTCAAAGTAGCACCGCTACCAACATCGTCTTTCCTGAAAGCACAATCAAAACACTTACACCTGAGACGGGTTTCATTTGGAAGCTATACGCAAAAATAAATGACAAAAATATTTATGCTGGCGGTCAAGTCAAAGAAGGCGACAAATACTACAATACGGTCATACGATTTGCGCCTGATAATACGGCCGAGGTTGTTTATCGGCAGCGTATGCCTGTCCCCTTCTCGATGTGGCGACCGTGGAGCGATGAGAGCATTGAGGCGACACTATTTGACACGCCAGTCTATAACGACGGAGAGCGTAATATAGGTTTTCTGATTTGCTATGAGCAGTTACTTGTCTGGCCATATATCCAAAGCCGCCTAGCGGGAGCTGATACCTATATCGGTATTGCAAATCACTGGTGGTTTGCTGATACTACAGTGCCAAACATCGAAGAACATAGTTTAATGGCCTGGTCACGACTATTTGGCCTGAAACTTGAATCGAGTATAAACATATGATCGAGGCTTTAATTTTACAGTGCGCCGTTGCAGACGCCCCGCCCGCAATTATTCGAGAGATAATTCAGGTCGAAAGTCTTGATAATCCGCTTGCTATCAACGTCAATAAGCTCCTCAATCCTGATGCGCCAGACGGCCAAGACGCAACCGCTCTAAGCCTATATGTCAATAAGAAAATTGAGGCAGGGTTTAGCGTTGATGTTGGATATATGCAGGTCAATTCAGCAAATTTCGAGACATATGATTTAGATACATTCACGGCCTTCGACCCTTGCACCAATATCGCCGTAGGCTCTGAAATATTTATGAAAGCCTACCGCCCTGCCGTCGCCTTTTATGGAAAAACCGATCGCGCCAAACAGACGGCGTTAAGTGCTTACAATACGGGCACATTTCATCGTGGATTTAACAATGGGTATGTTGCTCGATATGACGCTGATAAAACAGCGGGCGCGGAGATACCCGCGCCCTTTGAAAATCCACCCAATCCAAACGCATCAAAGATGCGCGTAAAGGTTACTTTTGGGCCGACACATAAGGCTCAAGAACAATATCCTGATCCACAAGAATGACGAATGGTTTGCCGGGGCGTATCGTGATTGTGGGTTGACGGTCCAGGCCGCGGTCAAGCACCTTCGCAGTGACACGGTTGAGATTGTCACCAAACTCTTCCCGGATAGCTTGCTCAACTCTTTGGTCGCGAGTCGGTATATTTTGCTGTCCAGTAATCGGGTTGAAGGTCTGGTCGTCAGCAATTCCGGCCGTCAAAGTGTCTATACCGGCGCCGATCGCTGAAAGTAATATTGCCTGACCATACATTGAAACTAAATGACGGTTGGTTTTGTCCCGAAGACCCGATTGGCCTGCTTGGTCAGACCCTGCCATATTTGCGATGTTGAGGGCCGTTCCATTAGGAAAGATCAGGCGCGTCCAAACAATCAAAACACGATTTTGACCATATGTGACAGAGCTGTCATAGCGCCCGAAAATCCGAGTGCCTTGCGGTATAAGCAAATGCGCGCCGCTCGATGTATCATAGACGCTTTGGGACACTTGGCCGACAATACGTCCGGGCAAGTCAGAATTAATACCCGTAATCATGACGCCCGGAATTATCGTGCCTTGCTTAATTTCGAAGGGTGAAACGGGATCCTGCTTTCTGGGTTTCAAATAATTTTCGTCTTCATCGACGTTATTAATGAAAGCGCGTTTGTCTTCTTGGCGATTCGCGTCTTCAACGCTTGCGCCCTGCCCGCCAAGACCGCCCGACGAAAGCGCACGTAGAATTGCGTCTTGAGGGTTAGGCGCTCCCGGAAGGCCTACAGGTTGAGCTAGACCTGATTGTGGAACGCCCGAAGGATTAGCAAAGGATTGTCCAACTTGGCCAAGACCTGCCGTCAGAGCCTCGCCGCCCGGCAGGCCAGAGAGCAAATTACCGCCTTGCGCACCGCTTGAAAGCATATTGTCTGACTGGTTCGCTCCAAGTGTAATGTTCATAGCAGAACTCGCCGCGAGTTTATCAGTATCGCGAGAATTACGTTCACGCTCTAGGCTTAAATTAAGATAATACTTTTTCCGCTCAAGCTCTGCATCCATTTCGATTTGACGAAGTGCCGCTTGATGTTCTTTATTCTGCTCAGTTTCTTCAGGAGACGCACCTGCCATAATTGGCCTATCCACGCCGCCTTGCGCGTCAGGGATTATCACAGGCACATCTGTCGTGGAGAGCGGAGACGTTGGCACAGACCGTTCAGCAGGAATAACACCGTCAACAGCGCGGTCGCGCATTTCTGCGGGGGCTTCGGCCTCAGTTACAAATTCCGGCTCTTCTTTAGCCACTTTCCCCGGTGCATTATTTCTTTTTTGGAGGGACGAAAACCCGAACAGCACAATTAAGAGCATCAGACCAATACCGACCAAGGCCAGTATTTTCGGACGATTATTAAGCCGTTTAACAGACCCTAATTCGTCTGTGACTTGTGTTGCATCATCATTCATTTTCTTCCTCCACGAGAACCGAAACGGGCGATTTGTTGATAACATAATTATCGCCAACATAATAAATGCGGCTTAATCTAAAAAGCCCATCTATAAGCAGGACGCCGTGCGTTTGAGTTCCACCTACAATATTCGTAATTGTATAAATCACAGGGTTTTTACCTGCGTTACGCCGTCTTTTCTCAAGGCCGACCGCATAACCTTTTTTTCGCAAATTATCTTCCAGTGAACCCCATTCATCCGACTTTTTCGTCACGATAGTGACGTGAGAATAATCTTCTAGATTGTCGCCAAAGTGTCCGATCAAGTCGGTGGATATGTAATCACTGCGAAATGTCGTTTCGCCTTCTTTCTCACTTTTCCACGGCATGCTGTCCACAACGTCTTCATAGACGGGCTTGAGCGTAGCGCATCCGGAAAGAGGCGCGCCGAGCAAAATCAGGATTGGCAAAAACCCACGCATTAAGTATTTCGGCGGATCTTGATAACGTCTTGCTTACGCCCCACGCCCAGCACCAAAAAGCCTTCGTCGAAAACAGAGTCGATAATGTAGCGATTATCGATGAAGCGAGAGTTTACTAAGGCTTTCTTGCCTTCCGAGCCTTCAACTTGGAAGATAGGCAACTCTTGATTATTGATAGAATCGTCAAACTCAATATAGGTTTTTTCACCATCATTGAAAACACGCAAAGGCTTCCAGCGCGCTTTACCCGAGATCTTGTAGTTGAAATCAAGGTCTGCCGCAGACTTAAACCCTGGCATAGTCGCAACGTATTTTGTTTCGACCACGGGTGCCACATATGCGGGTTGTGGCGCAGGGCGGGGTTGCATGGCCGCTAGAACATCACGCGGTTCATGCGAGTAATCAAAGCCTATTCTCGCCATGTATTTAGAGTGAGAGCTTTTCAGATGAATGGAGTAAGCCCGCCGATCCGTCGTGATAACGAGAGTTGTAGATTGGTTCGCCTCGATCGGTTTAATCAACAAATGCGGCGTATTTCCTTCAGGACCAGAGACTGCCCCGTCAAATTGCCATCTAACACTGTCCCCTGAAAACACATTTAAGACTTTTTCGCCTGCTTGCAGTTCTAGGTCGCACAGACGCATTGCCGCGCAGATAATTGTAGGTTGCGCCTTTCCATAAAGGAACATGACTTTGCCGTCGTCGCCCATAGTGATTGTATTCTGACCATTTTGCCAGTCAGAACTCAGGGTTGTCGCCCGAATATCATCCGCTGTCATAGGCAGGGATTGGCCCGAAGATTGCGCAAATGCCCCCGTGGTCATAGTCGTCATAATCAGACCAGTTACAGAGGTTCTAAGAATAAGTTTTTTCATTTTTGTATCTCCGAAATGTCGAAATCAATTACATATATGCCAAGTGGGTTGACTCGGATAACTGATTCACTTGTAGGTTGAACAATCTTGTAGGTAAGAATCGCCTGATAGCGCCTTTCCTCAGTTTGCATGCCGGTTCTGTTGTAATCGACTTCCATCCACTCAATATTATAAGAAGATGTGTTGGCGACCGCGTTCACCGATACGACGCGAACACTAACAGTCTTGGTTTGAGCAATGACGAAGGGGTCATTGCCAGACTGAAAATATGTATTTGCTTTTTGCTGGGCGATACTTTTTCCGCCGAGATATTGATAGAGTTTATCAATTCGGGCCTTTTGTAATTGACCGTCAACGGTTACGCCCCGGAAATTTTGAATGAAATCCGAGAGCGCGGCCTCAATAATGTAGTCTTGATTAAAAGCTGTGCGAGCGGCTACCCCTGCCCCTCGAACATTACCGAGACTATCCACTTCAATAACATAAGGCACAACTTTGGATTTGCCCGCTTGGTTCATACCGTAAAAGACGGCCGGGATTGAGATGAGCAGCGACATCATCCCAAACATCAATCCGGCGCGCCCGTAGGCCACGGCCCCGCCAAGACGATCATTCCAGGCCTTCTTGCCCTCAATATAAGGGTTTAAAGGCTCTTTGACCTTTGGCTTTTCAGTCTTCGTTTTTTTCAGCATCATCTCATATCTTATTTCGAGGGTGGTGGTGGCGGTAACGGAGCTTCACCCCCGCCGCCTCCGCCGCCGCTTCCAGTTGAACCTATAGCTTGTCCTGCTTGCATTGAGGCTGTCAGCGCTTTGCCTGCGCCCGTAGAACTGCCTCCTGCCGCGCCTCCCGCCGCCGCCGCCCCGCCGCCCGCAGACGCCGCACCGACAGCAACCGCGCCTCCAGCCACGACACCTGCGCCCATCATGGCAGCGCTCATAAGCCCGCCGCTATTGCCGGCAGAAACGCCATTGATGATCGATTGAGCCATTTCAGGCACTTTCTGCGCAAGCAATAGCGAGACAACCGCTACGCCCATCATAATGTAAGCCTCAAATGTCGTCGTCCATTGGAAGCCATCCGTAATATCTCTGATAATCTGCGTGGCGACCCCAACAATCATCAGCATAAGAAAGAGCTTCACGCCCGCGCTGATCGCATAGAATATAAATTTTTGAGCCAGTTGACGGGATTGCTCTAGCCCGCCGAAAGCTAGCATAAAGACACCAATTACTGTGACAAAATACGTCTCAATAAAAGCGAGTAAAAGACGTGCGGCGATCATAGCAAAACAAATAACTATGAAGGCTGAGGCGAGTAGCAGGAATATAGCTGTGCCAAAATTAAAGAGGCCCACATCGAATGAAATATCTGCCGCAGTTTGAAGCCCGAGCGCAAATACGTCAGACGGGCTCACTGACGCATCAATCGACGTCCCCCCACTATTGGAAATCATTTCCTGCGATAGCTGGACAAAGCTATTTATAATTTGGGGAACGAAACCATTATTATTGATGAGCCAGATGAAAAGACCAAAAATGATTATTCGCTTAGATAGCTCCGCGACAACTTTCGTCATATCGGAACCCGTCAGCACAATTTTGATGAACAACCACAGTAAATCTATTGTCATAAGAACGTAGAAAAGCTGCAATGCAAACTTTCGAATTTCATTCATCCAAGTGTTCGTAATATTCTCAAATCTATCTTGTATGCCCTGAAAGTTCGTATCGCCCGGCGTTATAGGGGGCGGCGTTTGGGCAAGCGCAATATCTGCAAAGAGAATTGCAAATAAAACGGCGAAACAAGCATAGATAAATGCGCGTAAACACAAGCGTCGTCCTGTTATCAATGTCTGTGTCCCCCCCCCAATCATATTAGTTGCCGATTGGTGTTACGGCTGGACGTTCTTTGACGAATTTCTCTTGTTGCGCCCGTTCTTGGTTTTCGCGGTCGCGTTCAACTTCACGATATTGAGTCGTCAGCTCCGCTTGGCGCGCCGCTTGTTCAGATAGCTTCAAGAGCGTTTGTGCTGATATACTTGAAAGTTGAGCGGATTCTTTTGCAATAGCTACCGCACCATTCGCGCCAACAAGACGGTCTTCAATTTGACCGATTAAAGATGATTTAGTCATGTTATCCTCGGAGACTAAACCGAGATTTCGCATAGTCTCCTCTACTCGGACGTCCAGATCCGCCCCAAGAGAGGTGAACCGTTGGTCAAGTTGGGCTCTATTGAGTGTTGAAGCCCGATATTCGTCCACTGACCAAAAACGATCACGAACGATTTGGTCAATGTTAGCTTGACGGATTGAAATTCCTTGCGCCATGCTCACATTGTCAAAAATTCCACCAATATCCTTCTTAATTTGCGCCCAAAGCTGGTTCGGAATTTGAAGAGTATTCTGAATCATATTTGCATATGCGTTAAGTTGATTGGCGATTTGCAAACCTTGGTTCACGAGTGACGTGGCAGTCCGGGCGGCCGTCAGAGCCGTATTACTGACATTTCCGAGCAGTTGGATATTATTCAAAATCTGCGTAATTTCTGTAGAGCCACCAAAACCGGCAACACTCGCGTTCGCGGGTGCTGTAACGAGCGGCAGCGTTGTTGCGCCACCAAGTATAATAAGAGTGTCACGCCGCGTTTTCATATTCAGCTCCAATTCGCTTTACAGAGTCGTCAATCCAGTCTTGCTTAATGCCGCGCGCTTGCAGCCAACGTTCAACCCACGCTGGATCATTTGGGTTATAAATCGAGTTGAAATGTTTCAGATCTTCCGAACCGGACACTCCAACAAATGAAAGCGCAACGGGGCCGAGTTCCATATTGAAAAGGCGTTTCCCTTCAGGCGTGACCATATAGTAATCCCGCTTCGGGACGGCATTGGCAATTATTTCAATTTGCTTCGAGTTAAGGCCCATTTGTTGGTAAAATGCGCGCGAATGTTCTGTGCGGGCCTCTTTATTAGGCAGGAGAATTTTACTCGGACAACTTTCATACAGCACATCTGTAATGCCGGAATTAGCCGCGTCCGAAAGAGACTGCGTTGAAAGAACTACGACGCAGTTTTTGCGGCGCAGGACTTTAAGCCATTCGCGGATTTTGTCGCGAAACACATCATGTCCGAGCATCACCCAGGCTTCATCGAGGACAAGCATCGTCGGGCGGCCGTCCATGAGCTTTTCGAGACGGTAGAAAAGATAAAGGAGAACCGGAACAAGGGCTTTCTCGCCCATATTCATGAGCGTTTCCATTTCAAAAGCGATAAAGCTATTGGATTCAAGACCGTCCTCTTCACTATCGAGCAAAAGTTTAAGCGACCCGTCAATGGAGTAGTATTTTAAAGCCTCTTTCAAATCGACGTTTTGGAGTGAGCTGATGAAATTAGTCATGGAGCGTTTAGATTTCGCCTTCATGGTCAATTCCATTGCATCATGTATCGCTGTTCTGTGTCGCGGGGTAATTTCTACGCCTTGCATTATAGCAAGTGACGTCACCCATTCTTCAGCCCAAGCCTGATCTTCAGCCGTTTCTAAAGTTGAGAGAGGCGAGAACAAAACATTCTCATCATCTTCACTCGCAATATCGTAGAAAAGACCGCCCACGCTCTTGCAAAGAGGCATAATTGAGCGTCCTTTATCAAAGGCAAAGACCTGACTATTCCGGTAGCGCCTAAATTGCGCGCACATAAGTGATAGTAAGGTGGATTTACCGTTACCCGTAGGGCCGAAAACAAGCGTATGGCCTACATCATTGACGTGTAAGTTAATCCGAAACGGCGTTTGCCCCCCACTCCCGACTTGCATCAGCGGCGGGCTTTCAGGCGGATAAAACGGACAGGGGTTAATGTGGTGTCCCGCCCAGACCGAATTAACGGGCAAAAGATGCGCAAGATTGAGTGTGTTGAGCATTGGGCGGCGAATGTTGGCGTAACCATTGCCGGGAAGTGATCCCATATAACAGTCATTAGCGTTCAGGCCTTCAACCTTGGCACTAAAGCCCGCTTTGTTCATCTGTTGCTCGACATATTTTGTTAGCTCTTCAAGATAGCCCACATCTTCATTGTAGATAATGATTTGAGACGTGTAATAGCCGTAAGTCACCAAGGCTTCATTGGCCTCTGCTATCGCTTGGTCAGCATCAACAACCATATTCATAGCGTCTTTATTCGGTGAACGGCCTTTAACACCCGTCACTTGCTCGAAAAATGAGAGAATTTGGCCGTTCCAGTTTCTGCGCTCTTTTTTCATCATATTCACAGCCGTATGCTCAGACAGAAATATGAACCGCGTTGACCATCTATAGGTCATAGCTAAATTATCAAGATGGGCCAAAATTCCCGGATATGTCTCAAGCGGAAAACCGGTAACAGAGACGCAGCCGACCACGTTGTTCTTAATGCGGGGCGTCGTCCCGCTGATAAACTGACCCCCTAATAGATAGTCCAAATAAAAGGGCTGTTCGGGTAAATTAACGGGGTAGTCTTCACCCGTTATGCAAAACCGCAAATGCTGTAAAAATGAACACCGGAGTATCGTATCTCCCGATTCTGTCTCATGCTCATATGTGCCTAGCTGCTCAACGCGCATAGTATTTGAAAGTAATTTTTCAAACTGATCCGCAGCCCGCTTAAAATCACTAAGAATTTTCTCTGCTAATGGCGCCGTTTCAACATTTTCAGCTTTTTCAAAAAAGAATTTTGACAACGCATTATCGTTCACCGTTGGCGGCAGGTAGGTTAAGACGACAACCGTTTCAGTCTCAAAATGAGACGTGAATTTTTCAAAGGCTTGGCGGCGCTCTTCGTCAATAATGCGGCTTACACTGTCGGGAAAGTGCGATTGGTCAGGTTTTGGATACGCATCAGAACGGCGCCGCACGGCATCCGTATGTATCATATAGCCATTGCCGAGCCGCGCCAGAGCAGTGTTGAGTTGGGCGGCCGTATAATTGCGCTCATTATCCGTAGCATTAGCCACGTCGGGGCCTTTTATTAAAAAGCCCGCCATGAAAGAGCCGTCCTTATTGACAATAATGCCATCATCAACAAGGCCCGCATAATTCAAAAGATCCGCAAATCCCTCTTTCTCTTTCTGGTGAAAGTCTGCAATTTTAGCCATGATTTACCATCTCTTAAACGGCTTTCCCAAGCCCCATGGGGTTGAGTGTGAATTGTAGAAACTTTTGTAACGAAGGTGACGGTTCAGAATTGCCGTCGCGTGCGGATCAACCCCATTCGCTAAGCGGCGCAAAACGGCCCGCATCAGAAAATAGAAAATTATTCCAAATATTGCGACAGGGATTGAACGGATGGCAAAGACACAAAACATAGCAAACATCAAATTTGCCAGCATTGGTTTACGCTCACCGCCCTGCATGAGCATAGGGCGCGTAAACGCCCTATGCGTATGTGTTGGGGTCAGCGCCATTAAAAAATGACTGCGCCGCTGACGCCGAAGAAGCTGTTAATCAGTGTCACGACCGATAGCAGAACCGCCATACCCATAACGGCTTGAACGAGCTTTTTCATAATGCCCGTCATTTCGCCCTGGATAACAAAGGCCACGGCCGCGACGATAAAACCGATAATGGCAACGGCGTAAGCCACCGGGCCTTGCAATGATTCACTAATCGTTGCCAATGGGCCTTCCCATGGCATGGTTCCGCCGCCCGTTGCAGCAAAGGCTGATTGCGCCGTTAGCATCGTGAATACGGCCGCGCTTAATGCGGCCTTAGAGAGACGTTGAGTAGTTTTAAGCATGGCGAGACTCCTGTTCGTTACTTGCTTTTGTGATTAAGTTTACCGGGGATGTAATATATTCCCCATCCTTGAAGCCGCGGACGTCGAGCAGCTCCTTAATTGAGCGGTTGCCTTTAGACGCGTCTTTTTCAATATAAATGACAAGATCGACAGCCTCCCCAATGAGTGATTGCATCGGCGCGGGCGTGGCCTCTGCAATGAGTTGTTCCATACGGATAAGGGCCGCTTTTGCTGAGTTAGCGTGAATAGTTGCGATGCCGCCGGGGTGTCCTGTATTCCATGATTTGAGAAGGGTAAGCGCTTCCCCGCCCCGCACCTCCCCGACCAAAATGCGGTCTGGACGCATACGCATTGTTGAGCGGAGTAAATCGACCATTGCCACCTCATCAGAGGTTTGCATGATAACGTGGTTTTCTTGCTCGCATTGTATTTCTGGCGTGTCCTCAATTATCACGACGCGGTGATCAGGCGCGAGCGTCGTCATTTCTTTTATCATCGCATTTGATAATGTTGTTTTGCCCGAGCCTGTGCCGCCGACAACCACGATGTTTTCACGTTCCATAATCGCGGAGCGAATCCGAATAGCCGTTGCTGCGGTCATAACGTCCGTTTGCACATAATCATCTATAGAGAAGACACGAACAGCGCGCTTGCGAATTGTGAATGACGGCCGCGCGACGACGGGCGGTAACATACCTTCAAAACGGCAGTCCTTTATCGGCAATATGCCTGAAATTATTGGGGAATTACGCGTGACGGTCGTAACGCTCATATCGGCGACCAGGCCAATTATGCTTTCAGCTTGCCGGGACGAGAGTTCAAATTGTTTCACAAGGCCGCTTGCAAAACCTTCCGTCCAGATAAACCCGTCCGGGTTTAACATGATTTCAGTTATATCGTCATCATCTAGATAAGCGAGTATATTGTCGCCTAAATCGACTTTTAACTTTTCAACTGTCCGTCTCTGGCGCTCGGCACTTATCACATTTTACCCCTCAACCCACTTCCAACACACTCCTGCAAATGCAATGCCACTTCTGGTTTGATAAAGTAGCTTTAGATTGTGTAAATATTTGTGACAGTCTCTTAACCCTTTTGCAACACAAAACGGTAAAGTTGATTCGATAATTTCTGCTACCGCCAAATTTGTATCGAATTAGGCTAGTTTTATGGGACTTACTCGCCCGATGAGATAATCAAAGACAGGCTATCCTCATTCAAAAGCTGATGTTCTGGCTTGAGGGCTGAACTCATATAGGTCTCGATAAACGCTTTCTTTGATAAGAAAGCCGCATACATTTTGCCTTTGAAAACCCAAACTTTCAGGAGCTTATCGCTGCTGTATTTGAACTCCAAAAATACGTCAGCTTTTTTGCTTTTGGCCAAAGACCATAGCCAAGCCCGCTTGGGTTTCCATTCCACAAGATAGTTATTTCGTCCTTGAGGCGCCCCCAATTTGAAGCGTTTTTGCCAAAATTCCGAAATATCGCAGAGATAGACGCAGCGCTGATCCGTTACGGACTGGTAAAATGCAGCGCGCTTTTGAACTTCGGCTTCACTCACGGGCTCTTTTTGCAATTCAATGACATACTCCCCCGGAACATAAATGTCGGCCATATATTTATCATTAACGATCGCCTCAACGGAGGGCTCTTGAACAAGCGATTTCCAGCCTAAATGCCAATGTGTATCAGGCTCATATCCATCATCAAAATGCGGCTGTCCGCCTTCATAAGCCCAATATTGTAATTTTGGCCCAACATGGGCTTTGACTTTATGGCGCGTCCAAGGACAAAGCCCGACAGCTCCCCTGCCCGCTTGACCGGCGCTCATGCGTTTGCCGTTCCGAAAGGCGATGAGCATTACATGCCCATCCTGCGGCCGGATCCCTCTTCAATATCCGTCAGCGTCACCACTTGCCGGCCCTCTATCGTAGGTTTAGCTACAATCTCGATATTTAGTGTTTCCCCAATAGGAAGTAGGAAGTCGAGCTGATACGGCGTCTCTACGTGTTTTTTTGTGAGCTTGTAATAGGTCAGCACAAATTGAAATTGCTTGCCGCGTTTGCGGATGCAGTATTGCGGTAGTTTTAGGTAATCGGCGTATCGCGTCTCCAATAAACCTTTATATTTATAAGATTTGCCTAAAACTTTGCGGGTCCGCTTTGCTATAATTTGGCCGTAGCGCGCTTCCTCCTCGGTGTCCTCGTCTAAGAAGGCTTGTGGCTGATTTTGGGCCTGCACTTCGTTTGCTGCGATTGGAAAACCAGCTTTGCGCAAAATATAGCCGTCGTAGCAGACGAAAAACTTGCCCTTATCTTTGCCTGCGTAAACGCCCTTCACGCGAGGTAAATGGCACGGCGCGCCGACTGGCAGCGCCTTATGCATAAATTCTTGATGCAGTGCAAATTGTGCGGTTTGGCACGCCTCGAACGTGTCATATGATTTACTATTTTTGAGAGCTATACGGCGGACGGGCCCGCCCAATATCTCGATAGCTTGCGACTCATGGCGAACCATGTGGGTGACTCTATAATGAGTCCCACCCTCGTCTGTTACTTGCAGAACCGGCGTTTGCATGTATGAATCTAAACATAATTTTATTTATTAAACAATAAAACTCGCCAGATAGTGCAACTCTAGGATTTTGTCTCTAAAACCCAAAAAGGCCCCGATTTTGAAAATTGTAAATATCTTAGTATCATCTTTTGCTTTTCTCGCTTTAGCTGCCTGCAGTTCTGCCGCGAGTGCTGAAGAGATTTTTGAAGGCCAAACCCATACCGAAATTTATTGGAGTGACGGGGATAGTGGACGTCTATCAGGTTTAAAATTTCGGCTTAATAGTATTGACGCGCCCGAGACAGCATATCGCAAAGTAGGAAAGTCAGCTGAGTGTGATAAAGAAATTGAACTCGGCTTTTTGTCGAAAGAGTTCATGTTGGGTTTGACAAAAGGCCAGACCGTAACAGTTGATAGGTTTTACGAAATGGATAGATGGGGACGAGCCGTTGTTGATTTGTCTGTCAATGGATCTGACATAGCCCAATTTGGCATGGTCTCAGGCGCCCTACGTTCTTGGAAGCACAAAAAAGGACGCGCCTTAGAAAAAAGGCCCGATTGGTGTCAGGGTTTTAGGCCTGAGAAAGCCAAATAAGGTTTGGACGAATTTTGACCCCGTGAAGACGGGGCCAAAACTGCGCTCTAGGGCTATGCCCCCAAGCCCGCAAGCGGTCTTGGCCCATGCGGGTAACGATCCCTTTCGCATGACGGATTTCGAACCGTAATGAATTTCAGTTTCTGCAAAATGCTCGATGCTTTTATGGGAAATTAACCCAATCATCCATTAATTGTAACAGCGGTTTTACAATTTTTACTAATATCTAATACGGACTCAATCTTGGGATAGTGGGAATGTGTGATTATGGCCATGCTTGGGATGAGAGATTGCGACTTCCGTTTTAAGGAACTTGATCGAAGAGTGTTGATAGCTTTGCTAAGTGCAACATCTACAACCCCTGAAAGTTGTGCGTTAAAAATTTTTGAGACCTTTGATACATTTCAACATGCGACCCGTGCCGACCACGCGACACTTGCCGAGATGATAGGGAACGAAAGCGCGCAGCTCCTAAGAACGATACCCAAAGCGGTAGCGTCTATGACACGAGAGACAGCTCAAAGGGCCGCTTCATATATCATCACTATTGAAGCTGCAAAAACTCACTTTAGAGCTCTTCTAAATGGGCGCAGGACTGAAGCTTTCGCTGTAATCTACCTTAATGCTAAAAACCGCCCTATCGGTGAAGATGTTTGGGAAGGTTCTATCGACCGGGTTAATATATATCCTCGCGAAATAACCAGAAGATCCATATTGCTAGATGCGTCTGGCATAGTCATAGCGCACAACCACCCAAGCGGTGACCCTTACCCAAGTCAGGAAGATGTCAAAGTCACATTGAAGCTGGAAAGGTCATTAGACGTGATTGACGTTTTGCTATTCGACCATTTTATACTTGGTGAAGGCTATGCTTATAGTATGAGAGAGAATTTAGATTTTTAGCATTTTTCTGAGGGCAAAATCGCGGTATCAAACCACAAGGTTTATGGCAAAACCCGAACGTCTACAGCTCGATTTTAGATGCGTTTTAAGACGGACGTTGGAAAGAAAATTTTGTTTTCGTTTACCGAGCCGACTTCTTGCGATCATATTCTGCTTGAATCAGGCGGGCGGATGCCGTCTCAATTTGGCGCTCCAGCCGTTCCATAAAGACGCCTTTGGTTAAGCCCGGTTCAATCGGAGGCAGATATTGAAATGTGATATGGGCGGAACGCTTCACCGGAGAGTTAAGCGGCCACGCTATGCCTATATTAGACGCGACAGGCACTACAGCGCAGTTCATCATTTTATAAAGGTGATAAACACCCAGCTTATACCCGTCCGTTGTCCCAAGCACATTTAGCTTACCCTCGGGAAATATCACAACGCGCGGCGGTTTGGTTAAGGCTTTGACTTGGTTTAAAAGATTTTCAATAGCGTCCGGGTTGCCCCGATCATCGGCGATAATGAAACCCATACGTTTTGCTATGCGGTAAAGAATTGGCTTTTCATATATCCGCCGCGCGAGAACAAAGGCTGCGTTTAAATTTTGCGGGTAGAGCGAATACCCATCCGCATAGCTTTGATGTTTTGGAGCAATGATAACAGATCCGCTTAGCGGCACATTCTCTCGGCCCACATATGACATTTTAACCCCGATTATCAGGCGGAAAGCCAATATGACTGCTTTCCCGTAAAGCGTCACAATCGGTCTTACGAGCCGATCAGAGCCAAGAAATGATAAAGGCCAACAAATAACGGCCACCAAAGCCGATAGTCCTGAAAAGGTGATGGCGAAGACTTTGGAGCGAATGTTAGAGCTTGGGAAAACTCGGTCTATATCATCTAAATTCAAATTGCCCCTTCCCTCTCGCGCGGCTCTATTGGGCCTGAAAATCCATATGGATTTATCAGTCCGCCCGAAAAATGACCAGTCATTTTACTTAGTTTGGTTTGGGGCCAGACTTTCTGCCCCGCGTCAATGGACGGAAAGCGGTTCCCCGGCGGTATGCGCGCTGTGCGCGGCTTTATCTTAGAGGGGCTGCCGCCCCCCCTTTCCTATTGACCCGTGTCTGAAAGCCCGACCAAAAGCCAGCAGGCTTTTATAGCGCGCCCTAAATCCTTCGGATTTCAGCGCGTTATAAATGCCCCTCTTTAGGGGTTCACTTTAACAGGAGCCTACACCATGACTAAGCCCGTAATCTTTGAAAATATTCCTTTCCTAGCTTTGCACATTTCAGCCGCAAATATGCGGGACGGAAGCAACACCCCCGACATATCCGACATTCTGCCAAGTGTCCGAGAGCGCGGAATCCAACAGCCTATTATTGTTCGCGCCGAACCGCGCGAGGATAAACAGGGCCAAGCGACTTACGGCATTGTTGCGGGACGCCGCCGCTTTAACTGTCTTATCGCTCTGCAAATGGAAGCCGAGCAGGAAGAGACAGACGCCACATTCAACCCGCTTGTGCCGTGCGTGATTATCGACGCCGACGATGATGCCGCCGCGCTTGAAATTTCTCTTTTGGAGAATTTTGCACGGACGGACGCGACCCCTATGCAGGAATATAAAACATTTTTTGCCCTGTCCAAACAAGGCCAAGCGGTTGAGGATATTGCGGCGACTTTCGGCCTCACACCCGCACAGGTGAAACAACGCCTTGCCCTTGGCAATCTCTTGCCCCCTATTCAAGATTGGTTCGAGGGCGGCGAACTGGACGCGCCGAGTGTTCAAGCCCTTACTATGGCGACCAAAAAGCAACAGCGCGAATGGGTCAAAATCGCCAAGGATAAAGAACAGCGCACACCCACAGGCAAAGCCCTTCGCGTATGGCTGTCAGGGGGCGGGGTTATCACCACAGACGCCGCGCTTTTTGATGTGTCAAAATATGAAGGCAAAATCCTCACAGATTTATTTGGGGACAGCGGTCAATTCGCTTGCGTGAAAACATTCTGGCAAGCCCAAAGCGCCGCCGTAGCGAAAGCGGAAGCGGCTTATTTGGCTGATGGATGGAGCGGCGTTGAACTCATTACGGGGTGGTTTTCAAAGTGGAGCTATAGCGAAGTTTCCAAAGAGGAAGGCGGGCGCGTCTTTATCGTGTCCGACAGTGACAGCGGCGAAATCGAGTTTCACGAAGGGCTTTTGCATGACGATGAAGTCAGAAAGCTACGGACGCGGCAAGCTAAGGCTAAAGCCCAAGAGAGCGGCGAGACAGTTATTGCGCCGCCTAAGCCTGAAATGAGCGGCCCACAGGTCAACTATATGGACTTGCATAAGCACAGCGTAGCACGGTTTGCGCTTCTGTCCCGTCCCGACATTGCGGCCCGTCTTATCGTCGCGCACATGGTTTGCGGGTCAGCCCATTTTAAGATGGAAGCCGACCCGCGCCGCGCTCAAAAAGAAGCCACCCATGAGAGCGCCGCCCGTAATCCCGCGCAGATTGCTTTGATTGCCGAGCGTGACGCGCTTGCGCCTCTATTGGGTTTCAAAGCCAAGGACGGACGGATTTTTTCAGATTGGAGCGATAAGCTGTCCACGGCTTCGGTTTTTGCTAAATGTCTCAAATTGGACGATGCAACAATCACCCGCTTGCAGACGTTTTTGATGTGCGAAGCCCTATCCGTTGGCACAGGTTTGATTGACGCCGTGGGAAGCCTTTGCGGAGCTGATATGAATGAGCATTGGACGCCAGACGATGCGTTCTTTGACATTATGCGAGACAAGGGCGTCATTCGCGCCATGATTACGGACGCCGCCAGTAAAGAGGTTGCAGATGCCCGCGCAACCGCGACCGCCAAAGTGCAAAAGGCGACCTTGCGCGACTATGTGGACGGAAGCGACACCCGAAAGCCAAATAAGGACTTTCGAGTCCGTTGGGCCGCTTTCCCATCCAAGCCATATCGCAAGATTGATGGTTGCCCCCCTGCCCTGAATTGGAAGCGCATGAAAGCGGCCTTCAAAGGGCTAATTCCCGCCAAATAGAACCCGCGCCCTCCTAATCAGAGCGCGAGAGGACGGCGGCTATCCTGTTGCCGCCGTCCTCATTTTACCCACATCCTGAATGCACGACACGACCGTGATCGAACAAAAAGCCATTTTAAAAATGAATACCTGCCCTAAATTATCAAGACCGTGCCGTCACCTTAACTGCGACTAATAGCGCCGTGCATAACAAATTACGACTCTATTCGTCCAAGCGTTTGCCAAGCGCCCTTTATAACCGGCCAAAAGATGCAGGAAATTAGACGCAGGAATATGATTGGAACTTTGGAAGAATATTTTTGGGCCTTGAGGGGTAGCGCTAGAAGACATAAAAAAAGATGAATCAGATTTTCTATAAGGTTATCTTAGCTTACAGCAAAATCAACCAACGTCCGTTTGTTAAGTCCTGCTTATGTGCATTTGCGCTTTTGGAATAAGCCTGAAATTACAATCAGCTATAGAATAGAACTACAAAACGAAAGAAGGCGAGCCGGAGCTCGCCTTCACATTTCGTGAACTTTCGTTCTTGTTAACGGAAAGTCTGACTTTTCCAGAGTGCTAGAAATGTGAAATCTGCATAACGTCTTTACAACCACAACGCAAGTCACCAATGTCACCTTTGGAGGGACTGACTCATGAAATATCGCATTGGCATTGATCTCGGCACCAATTCGCTCGGCTGGGCTATTGTAGAGTTGAAGGAAGCGGACAGCGGATTACGCGCGGGGCCCCTTGTCGATATGGGTTCACGTATTTTTTCAGATGCGCGCAATCCTAAAGATAAATCTTCCAACGCGGCGCAACGCCGGGGGCCTCGCGGGATGCGGCGCAATCGCGACCGCAAGCTGATGCGTCAAGAGTCCATGTTGCGCGAATTGACGGCGGCGGGCCTGTTCCCGGCCCGTGAAGATCAGGACGCGCGCCACGCTCTACAGAACCTCGACCCTTGGATTTTGAGGGCGCGGGCGCTGGATGATCCATTGACCCCTTTTGAAATCGGGCGGGCGCTGTTTCATCTTCAACAACGGCGCGGATTTAAGAGCAATCGAAAGACGGACGGAGCCGAGGACGGCGCGATGTTCGATGCGATCCAAGAGGTGCGTGATCGCCTCTATCTCGAAGATGCACGAACGCTGGGCGAGCTTTTGGGCCGTCCTCGCCTGCAACAGCAAGCCAAGAATGACGACCCATCCCAGCCAAGCGTGCCCCTGCCGCAGGCCCGCGTGAAAGCGTCAATGAACGGGTCGAAAATGACCTATGATTATCATCCTGACCGGGCCATGATCTTAGACGAGTTCGAGGCCATTTGGCGCGCGCAGGTGGCTTCTCACCCAAACATTTTGACCGATCAGGCGCATAGCCGTATCCGCTATGTCATTGAGCATCAGCGTCCGCTCAAACCTCAACGTCCGGGAAAATGCACATTCCTGCCCGAAGAAGAGCGTGCGCCTAAAGCCCTGCCTAGCGCCCAATATGCCCGTATTCTGCAAGAGGTGAATAATCTGCGCATCGGCGCGCCTGGGGAAGGTAAACGAGCGCTGACCCCTGAAGAGCGCGTAACGGTTGTTAATCATCTGATGAAACCCAGTTCAAAAACGGCGAAGCGGACATTTAAGGCCATCCGCAAAAAACTAACTATTCCAGAGTCACAAACGTTTTCCCATGAATCGCGCAAGCGTGATCATCTGGTCGGCGACCTTACCGCTGCAATGATGATGCAGGAGAAGAGCTGGGGCCCTGATTGGTTGGGTATGGATCGCGCGGAGCAAGATGAAATTATTACGCGACTTATGGCGTCAGAACAATTTCATGAATTTGGCCCTTGGCTCATGACGGAGCACGGTCTGGACGAGATCCGCGCGCGATCTGTCTTCAACACGCGCCTGCCCGATGCGCATGGAAGACTGTCCAAATCTGCGCTGGACCGCCTGATCCCACATATGGAAGCAGGCCGCGCGTATGACGAGGCTGCAACTCTGGAATTTCGCGATCACCGTGCAATAGGCGACGGCGAAATTCACGAGGACGCCCTACCCTATTATGGTGCAATCCTGAGCCGTCACACAGCGTTTGAGAAAGATGACCCGGAAAATGTCGAGGAGCAATTTGGCCGGGTCGCCAACCCGACTGTGCATGTTGCGCTGAACGAGCTGCGCAAGGTCATTAATGATCTTATCATCCGCTACGGGCCACCTATGCAGGTCGTGCTCGAACTGGCGCGCGATCTGCCTCTCTCGGATCGAGGTTTAAAAGAACTGGAGAAACGTCAACGCGATAATCAAGATGCCAATGACGCTCGGCGCGCGCAGTTGGAAAGTTTGAAGATCACCGATAGTTACGACAATCGCCTTAAATTGCGACTGTATGAAGAAGCGTTGAGCGCATTTGACGGGGTGGCACTTTGCGTGTTTTCTGGTCGGGCGATCAGCAAGACCGAGCTGTTTGACAGCGCTGTTGAAGTTGAACACCTTTTGCCGCTGTCCAAGACGCTAGACGATAGTTTTTCCAACAAAGTTCTGAGCCTGCGTGGGGCCAATCGCTTGAAAGGCAACCGCTCACCCTATGACGCTTTCTCCGCCAGCCCGAGCGAGTATGATTGGGAAATGATCGGGCAACGTGCCGCGCGATTGCCCGCGTCCAAGCGCTGGCGGTTCGAGCCTAATGCAATGGATAAATGGACCGAGCGCGGCGGGTTTCTCGACCGACAGCTGAATGACACGCGCTATATCGCGCGGCTGGGCAAAACATTTGTTGAGGCGCTGTTTGGCGGCCAAGGCCTAAAAGGTCAAGCACGACAGGTTTGGGCAGTTCCGGGACGGCTTACGTCTGATCTACGCCATTACGCGGGCTTCAATAGTCTGCTGCCCGGTGGCAACCGCAAGGAACGCACGGATCATCGTCATCACGCAGTTGACGCACTGATCGTGGCACTGACGGATCAGGCTATGATAAAACGCGCGGCAGATTTAGAAAAACGCAAAGACCGAGTCGCACATTACGAAATTTTGTCCGAGATGGCAGAACCGCTCAAACGTTACCGCAACGCCGCGAAAGACCGCCTGAGCAAGCTGGTTGTCAGTCACAAGCCTGATCACGGTTTTCAAAATGCCATGCATAATGACACAGCGTATGGACTGACGGATCTGCCCGCTAGAAAGGGGCAGGTCATAGTTGTCACGCGCAAAGCTCTAGACGGTTTGCAGCCGAAAGATTTAGACCGCATCGCAGACGCTGCGCTCTTGGCCAAGCTGAAATCTGCTACGGATGGTTTATCCGGCAAAGCCTTCACCGACGCACTCAACGCTGCAGGGAAGAAAATGAAGCCGCCTGTTTACCGCGTGCGTTTGCGCGAACCCATGTCGGAGAAAAGCTTGGTTACCATCCGTCACGGCGAAGACGCTCAGCATATCAAAGCCTATAAGGGCGACGGCAATTATTGTTATGATATCTGGATGGGCGATAAAGGCAGATGGACGGGCGAGGTTATTACCACGTTCCAAGCCTACGAAATGAGTAAAGCCGATAAGAATTGGTGGCGAAATGTAACCGGGCGCGCTGGACAGCCTCTCATTATGCGACTTCGTAAGGGAGATATGGTGGAGATGGATTGGGAAGACAAAAAAGTTTCAACCATAGTCTATAAATTCTCCGATGGTAAAATTAATCTAGCCCTCCATAATGAGGCCAATGCGTCGGCGCGGGTTCGTGCAGGTGATCTGCCCAACATTCAGAAAGCCCCGTCATCCCTTCAAAAAGCGAATGCCTGCGCCCTAACGATCTCGCCAGCTGGCCGTGTCAAACGGCATAATCCCCGCGCGGCATAGGATTTGCACGTCATATTCACGGGGGACTGTGGATATGATGAATCGGATCGTCGAAATATCGAGTGAAGGCGTTCACCTGTCTTTGCATCGCGGTTTCGTCAAGGTTTCACAGGGCGGCGAGGAGATTGGGCGTGTAGGTCTGCCTGACATTGGCGCATTGATCGTGCGCGGCTATGGTGCAACGCTGTCTCTGAACCTCGCGGCGCGGCTGGCGCAAGAGAACATTCCGGTCGTGTTATGCGGCGCGGACCAAGCGCCTTCCTCAATCATCTGGCCCGTCAATGGCCATCACGGTCAAGGCCACATCATCACCGCACAGTCAGAACTATCTAGGCCGCAAAAAAAACGCCTCTGGCAAGCTCTTATAAAAGCCAAAATAAAGGCGCAGGCAGAGTGTTTAGAAGTCCAAGGTGAGATCGCGACGGACCTGTATGAAATTGCTGGGCGTGTTCGATCCGGCGATCCCGATAATCAGGAAGCCTTTGCAGCACGGCGCTATTGGTCGCGTCTCATGAAGCCCGTTGATCCAGATTTTACACGAGACACATCCGGGACGCGCTTTAACGGCTGGCTAAATTACGGCTATGCTGTTCTGCGGGCCGGGGCAGCGCGGTCTATTTTAGGGGCCGGATTACATCCTAGCCTATCAATCCAGCATGAGAGCAGAGGCGAAGCGCTACGGCTAAGCTCAGATATCATGGAGCCATTCCGCCCTTATGTCGATCTAATTGTCCGACGGCTGGCCGAGGGCCTCACTTCGGATGTGCCCGCGGAATTAACACCCAACTACAAATCCGAGATTGTGCGCGTGCTCTCGCTCGACCTGATAGGGCCCTATGGAGCAAGCCCCGTGCAAACCTGCCTCGACCGATTAAGCCAAAGTCTCGCGGCGGTATGTGTGGGCGAGCGCCGTACGCTCGACCTACCGGGCGGCTTGGCCCCCGCTGACACCGTCACGATAGATATAGGGGCGGCCCAATGAGGGCGATCACGCATCTCTCGGCCTATCATCATATGTGGATCATGGTAATGTTCGACCTGCCAACGACGACCAAGGAGGAGCGCCGCGCCTACACGCAGTTCCGAGACTTCCTGCTCGATCAAAGTTTTGTCATGAGCCAATATAGCATTTATCTCCGCCATACGACGGGTCGGGCGCAAACAGCGCCGATCATTAAGCGCATCGAATCGGTCGTCCCACTAGAAGGCAAAGTAGATATCTTACAATTCACAGACCGCCAGTATGGTGATATTGTCTCATTGAGAGGTCGGAGACGGCGTGATTCGCGTGAAAATCCTGATCAACTCGTCATGTTTTAAGTGCAAAAGGTGCAGATTTTGAGATTGAGTTCAAAAGATTTATCAAACGAATTCAATCCTGTAATGCATAAGCCGATCTAGCACTCTGGAAAAGTAAGACCAACCGCAACTATGGAGATGAACCAAGCTGAGCGTGAACGGATCTAGCACTCTGGAAAAGTAAGACCAACCGCAACTACTTGAGCCGGGCAATCGCGCCGTTGATGGATCTAGCACTCTGGAAAAGTAAGACCAACCGCAACAATAGCGGCGCACTCTCTTTCACGTGTTACGATCTAGCACTCTGGAAAAGTAAGACCAACCGCAACGCCCATGCCGGAAATACCGTTGGCGAAATCGATCTAGCACTCTGGAAAAGTAAGACCAACCGCAACTTCATGCGGCGCATCCTGGCTTTAATCTTCGATCTAGCACTCTGGAAAAGTAAGACCAACCGCAACCCAAATGCGGCCGCATAAATCAGCGCTTCTGATCTAGCACTCTGGAAAAGTAAGACCAACCGCAACTTAATGACCTGAATGCACTCATTCGGCTTGGATCTAGCACTCTGGAAAAGTAAGACCAACCGCAACGGATCGTCGTATGACTGTCCGAGATCTTATGATCTAGCACTCTGGAAAAGTAAGACCAACCGCAACGGACCGAAGCAGGATAGCCGGGAGCCCGTCGATCTAGCACTCTGGAAAAGTAAGACCAACCGCAACTTAACTTGCCCGATGCCCAATCGAAAACAGGATCTAGCACTCTGGAAAAGTAAGACCAACCGCAACTCGGTGATATTCTTCATCTGAGACTCGATGGATCTAGCACTCTGGAAAAGTAAGACCAACCGCAACACAATGATCAATTCAAAGGACCGTTGTGACGATCTAGCACTCTGGAAAAGTAAGACCAACCGCAACGGCTGGAAGCGCATATCAATAAGCGTTCTAGATCTAGCACTCTGGAAAAGTAAGACCAACCGCAACGAAACCGTCAAAGGGATCGCATTCCCCGCAGATCTAGCACTCTGGAAAAGTAAGACCAACCGCAACGCCATAGCTGCATGAAGCGCAAGTCACCTGGATCTAGCACTCTGGAAAAGTAAGACCAACCGCAACTGTGCGCGTATCGTAGCGCGTCCCAGCTCGATCTAGCACTCTGGAAAAGTAAGACCAACCGCAACGGCTGGAAGCGCATATCAATAAGCGTTCTAGATCTAGCACTCTGGAAAAGTAAGACCAACCGCAACCACATCGAAGACAGTATCTTTTTTGACATAGATCTAGCACTCTGGAAAAGTAAGACCAACCGCAACTATGCCGTCCCGGTTATCGGTGAAGGGTCCGATCTAGCACTCTGGAAAAGTAAGACCAACCGCAACTTGTTGAGCATTTGAACATCGGGGCTCGGGATCTAGCACTCTGGAAAAGTAAGACCAACCGCAACCTGCACCAACCTTAGAGCCAGCGACGTGAGATCTAGCACTCTGGAAAAGTAAGACCAACCGCAACGACGGATTTCAGCCTCTTTGGCGTGGTTCGATCTAGCACTCTGGAAAAGTAAGACCAACCGCAACCCAGATATTAGTTTTGCAATCGCTGATTTTGATCTAGCACTCTGGAAAAGTAAGACCAACCGCAACACTGCGTTTCCTGTAGTCATAACCGATGCTGATCTAGCACTCTGGAAAAGTAAGACCAACCGCAACTCAAAATGCAGAGCGGTATAATTAACCGAAGATCTAGCACTCTGGAAAAGTAAGACCAACCGCAACCCTAAACGTCACGTCCTCCGTGATAAATCCGATCTAGCACTCTGGAAAAGTAAGACCAACCGCAACTGTAATAAAGCGGGACTAGGCAATGCTGCCGATCTAGCACTCTGGAAAAGTAAGACCAACCGCAACTCGATCCGCTTTAATCGACGACGGAGAGAGGATCTAGCACTCTGTAAAAGTAAGACCAAGTATCTGCAGTTTAAAGACAGCTTGCAAACGTCTCATTCGTCAAATAACCACAGACAAATTTCTATAAAACATACGTCCTCTCTGCTTCTAAATTGTTTCAAATTGAATAGCAGTGAATTTCCGCCTTGGCGAAATTGCGCGAAGTTATAAAAATTATTGAGAGAATCTGGGGCGGGCGAACAAATTCAGACCCTCGACCCTCTCCTCGGCAAGGTTAGCACGTTCTACGTTGAGTGTGAGAAGCCAACTATGCGGATGCACACGCGTTGCTCCACTCGCCTGACGAATGGCTATTTAAGAAGGTCGCAAATCTCGAGAGATCAATCGCGCTCTCGCTTGTTACATATTAGAACTTTGTCAAAATTCATAATTGACTTAAATGTACACCTACTATGGTGGCAGGTGTCACTCTTTAGCCTTGGAAAATTGACGAAATTGTCGCTGTCGGTGAGTTTTACTTGTGGAAAAAAGAAGATTAGAAATATTTAAAAAAATTAAACCAGACCCATCAGAACTTATGATCGTATTTGCGATAAGTTTAATATCAATGTATTTGGGCCGCTCTTTAAGCAACAATTCTAAACTGACCCACTATCAATTTTGGCATTAGGTTCCCATTGGCCGTGGACTGTATCAATGGCGTGGAGGTGCGCCACTAAATGCTTGAACCTTTGCGATCGCTAGAAGCAGGTTCCTAATTCATTATCGGCGCTTGCTAAGCAAGGCGGCTTGTTGCGGCGGCCTACGCCTCTGATTTTTGCAGGCAAAAACTAAAGCTAAAGTCAGGGTCTTCGGCCCATATCGTCTTTTGGTTCGACTGGCTTTGAAGGAAAGCCAGCTTAACGCGCGCGCCCGTCCTCCCCGCTTTGCGGGACGCTATTCCGCCAAAAAACCCGCCCGTCTCGCAGCGTCCTTGGCTACGCCCAAGACCACAGCTTCACCGTTCACGTTTATTTGCCAGGCTGAGGGCATGCGCACCGCTGCGCCTTCGCCGTATTTTCTTTTGTTGCTTTGCAAAATCAGAAAACGCGCCTCGTCGTCTCGCCAGCACCGATATGACCGCCTAGGGGCGGCTCTATTCCGCTTTGGGCCGGAAAATTCATATGAATTTATCCATCCGTCCGAAAGAGGCTGCACGCCTCTTACATTGTTTGGTAGGGCCATATTTTATGGCGCGCGTCAATCGGACAGATAGCGGTTCCCCGGCGGTAAGCGCGTGCAAGCACGCGGCGTCTATTAGGAGGGGCTACCGCCCCCGCGATCTTATTGCCTTGCGCTTTAACTAAATCATATTTAATTCTCATGGTCTGTCGCGGGGACGTCAAAGCGCGTTAAAGGCAAAAACCCTAAGGCCGACTGTGAGAGCGTTTTACGCGCCCAAGCCAGCCCGCCTACTCCCCTCCTCAAAATCCCGATTTTAACTGACTGTTAACCTAGAATCACTTTATGGGACTGACAGGTAACAAGTTACGAGTGATTCTATGACACCCAAAGCAGAGCTTATGGCCCGCAAACGCGCCGCAGACCGAGCGGCCGGACGCCGCAACGTTACGACACCCTTACCTGAAGAAGTAATTGCCGGCATCGACGCCGAACGCAACAACCGCCGTCTTATGACACGCGGTGATGTTATCGCGGCGATCTTTACCGAATGGCAGGAAATGAAATCAGCACAGGAGCAAGCTACGACATAAAGCTAACAAGCATAAAAAAACCCCCTGCTTTGGCGAGCAAGAGGGTTTTGAATGTCTTAGAAAGACTTGAACTTAAATTCTGTCTAAGACCTTCATCCGACATTTGCAAGCAAAAAACACCCTTCTGGGTGAATGTTTGCGTTTGGCCCATGCTTAGGCCCGTCTTATTCACCATGACCAGCTTTGCTCACCATAACTATTTCGCGCGCGTGATCCGCAGCGCCACACATTCAGATGCGCACCTTGCGCGTCGGAATACACCCCTATCAATTTTAACGGAGAATACGGCCACGAGTTAGTCAGAACGAAAAAAGCCCCGTCTTGGCGGACGAGGGCTTTTGAAATTCAATAGGGAATGAACTGTTGCAAGTCCGTCCTTAAAGAATTTCCCCGACATTTGCAAGAAAATAACGCTGCTTTCAGTGCGCATTATCCGCTTGCCTAATTCACGGCCTCATTTTGGAGGACGAACGGATGAATATTGCCGATTATAAGCGTAAAGAGCTTGCTCGACTTGCGCTAAAGAAGGCCAAATTAGAGGCCGAACACAAGGCGAAAAGCCGTGAAGACCAGCTTGCGCATTTGCGCGGAGATATGGATGCGAGCGAGTATGAAATGCGCCATAGCGCGCGGATTGCAGCCATAGCCCGCTATGAGGATGACACGGCCCTTCGTAAGCTGGCCGCTCAAAAAGCTAAGGATGCAGACCTCCGATTAAAGGCTAAAATGCGGATCCAAAGGCTTATTGCAAAATTTGCTTATCGCCGACCGGAGTTTTATGACTTCCCGGTGACAGATGGGCAGCGCGCCGTTCTGATCGGGCTTATGATGTTCGCGCAGGGCGGCCGGGAAGCAGCGTGCGCCAAGGAAGCCATTGCCAAAAAAGTCGGCGTCTCCCCTAAAACGGTTCAGACGGCCTTGCGTCATTTTGCCAATCACGGCGTTATCAGTATCCAAGAGCGCCGTATCAAGGGCAAGGCGATGAACCTTTGGAACATTTACCGGATCAAATGTGAGCGCGTTTTAGCCTGGGCCGCAGAACACTTTATTTCTATTAAGCAGGAAGCAGCCGACCCACACCCCCAAGGGGGATTAAACTTGTTTACTACAGAGAAGGAAAACACACAAACATCGAAGCAAAACGCAAAAAAACGTAATAGTTGTAGGAAAAAGGCTAGGCGTGATAAAGTGTTTGCGGGGCCAGAGGCTATAAATTCTGAAACTTTTGTTCTCGTGGCGAAAGCAGGATTGGACAAAATCGGACGACGGGCCCCCGATAACGCCGATGAAGCTGATTTAGTCAAGATATTGGATGATTACCGAGAGGAGGTTTTACCCAAACTCAAGTCCTGGGCTTGGAATACAGGCCGGATCAATCACGGTGAGCGCCAAACCCGCCTCGCTTTTTTGGAATTGATGGTGTTGCAAAAAGCGCGGCGTGAATTGCCCGGCGACAACCGGCCCTTCAATGAGCGAGAGATTATCAAAAACCCCCCTGCTTATCTCGCCTCAACGCTTGCCAGAACAGGCGATAAATGCCGTCCTGATTTGACGTTAGCGACCATGCTTTTGCCGTTTCAAATTTACGATCTGCCCGCCGAGCTGACCCGCGAAGCTAGAGCGCGCCGAAAGGCCCGAAAGAAGATGAAGCGCCATGAGGCCAGCTATGCGTAGCTTTTGCGTTCGCGTTCGATTATGAAAATTTCACACATTTTTTGCGGTGTCCGCAATGGTGGCACAGGCCCCCTGCCCCATTGGCCCAGGCGCGGGATTGCCGTCCGCAATATCCCAATATCGCGTGTGTATGTCGATAAGCTCATTAGGCGGGATCAGGCTGACAGCTTTGTATCGACTTCCAAAGGTTCCCGGCAATCGGATATAAGCGGTTGCTTGCACTTTTTATGGCGTCCGCGATAACTTTGGCCGACCAGAAACGCATGGAGGGAGAGCTGCACTCTATCAGTTTTAGTGCAGTGTCTGCTTGTAGCGACGTGCAGATGGATTGGAAATATTCTAACCCCTGCCCTCTATTTGAGCAAATCTGTTTCAGTGCGCAGATAGTGTTTTAGAAATGTCGATACGCCGACCAAACCCGCTTTTTTTGTCAATGCCGCTTTTTCGGTAGGCGTCAGCATCAGGCCGAGCATGACGCTTTCGCGTTCTTTTTCGGGTTTTGGTTTTTTGCGCGGCTTCGGCTTCGGCTTTGCTGCCGCTCGCGCTGGCGGCGCTGTATTTGAGATTTCAGGCGGCGGCGCAGCGTCCGGGTTCTTAAAACCCGCTAGGCTTGGGGGTTTTGGCGCCGCTTTTACAGGCGGCAATTTATCAAAGGCATCTTTTTTAGGCATCGTATTTCTCCAAAAACTTCAAAAGTGCGCTAAATTGTTGATCGACTTCGCGGTAATTGAGCCTGCGCAGGGGGTTAGCGTCCATGACAGAGCGAATGGACATATCATCCTCAAAGATGGAGTCGTAGGCTTTGGACAATTTGAGCGGTAGCATCGGATAGCTCGACCCTGTGCGCGCCTCGACATAGGCTTTGATATTCTTAAACTCGCGGCTGTCGCTCCAATCTGTGAACGCCTCGCCTTTTTGCTTCACTAATTTCGTTGCGACGACGACAATTTTAGAATTGAGCGGTTCGATACCGGCGATTGTATGAACGCCGCCGTGAAGTGCCTTATTTTCATTGCAAATCGGCACCAAAATGACGTCCGATTGCAAAACGGCTGATTGGATGCTGGGCGTCGCTGAATTACTGATAATCCCCGCCAAATCGAAAACCACATTCACATCATCAGGAAACTTCGGGAACGTCTCTTCTGGCTGTATCGTCATAAGGCTATCTTCAGGAATGACGTGATCGAGCATGTTAAATGGCTCATTTGTGCCGAGCGCATAGCCAAGTTCTAAAGCAATGTTGGTCGCGATTGGCGTCTTCCCTACCCCGCCCTTCATTGAATATACCGTAATTTTCATTTTCAACCCGTCTATTAAGTGGATTAAAGGTATTTAATACCCTTAATATGTTAAAGCTATATAATCGCCTGAATAGACTTTGTAGGCTCAAACTCCTTAATAGATTGTATATATTTAGCCTCTTTAATAGATTGAGTGTGCTTTATGTCTTTAGTCTATTATATTCTTTAAGGAGATTAAATAGATTAAATAGATTAAATAGCTTTAGTTGCTTGAAGGTGTTTAATGTATTAAAGGTATTAAGTAGCGGGCATTCTGCACCTATTTTGGCAGATTCACTGATTTGCGCACTCATAAACACTCATGCTGCCAGGCGGCTAGCTGGGGTATGACCTCATATTTCCTCCAAAACCCTCTGAAACCGTCTTAAACCGGGACTAGCGTCGATTTTAAGCCGAGGTTGTCCAAACCTTGTCAGTCGCCACGAGTTTACACTTTAAATCGGTTTTCTTCGACAGCCGCGACCATTTCAGGGCGCCTAAAGTAAATTGGACGACCGCAGCGAATAGGAGGGCGACCTGTTACAAAGATGATTTGTTCATCGAGGCGCATATCTGACAATATCTCATGGGGCATGAGAAGGTCGCGTTTTTGAAGTTGCTGCTGTTTATTGGTTCCGGCGCTATGGGTTATACTGCCGAGATGTTTGTTAGAGGATGAGCTGGTTTTGTTTTCTATCTTTGAATCGACAGTGAAAGATCCAATGGCTTTCGCAACTTCCGCCGCGGTTGCTTGGTCATTCAGGCCCGCATAAATTCTATAGGTGCAGCTTTCCGCCCAGGAGGAGGGGGCATTGACCCCCCATGTATCTTTAAGCTGTCCGACCGCTTGATATACGAGCATCAAGGTAATGCCGTATTTACGGCCTTGGTCGCGCGCGGTTTCAATCGCCTTCATTTTGCCGATAGAGACAGCTTCATCCAGCATGAAGAGAACGCGGTCTTCAATTTTACCGTCTGCTTCGATAATCGTGTTGAGCAGTGAGCCGACGATCACGCGGGCAAAGCCTGGATGATTGCGAATGTCCTTGAGGGCGATATTGATATAAACGTCGATACCGCCGGAGATAATATCCAGAATATCGGCTTTCCTATCGCTAACCAAAGCCCCAAAGTTCGGAAATGAGAGCCACTGCGTATCTTTGGACGCTGTGGCATAGACACCGGAGAAGGTTTGTTCGGCCAGTTTGATAAAGGGGCCGACCGTCTCGCGCACAAAGGCATTTTGGCTCTGCGCGTGAATTTGCTCCAACTTTTCTTTAAGTTTGGGTTCGGGGGAGGCGATGATCGCGCGCAAGTAGCGTAGGTTTTTGTTTTTATCCAACACCACATCATCGAGCATGATATGGGCTAGAACGCCCGTTATAAGCTGGGTCGCGCTTGTTGCGAAAAACTCTGAATTTCCGCCTTGTCCTGCCGGCTTTTCAGCCGCCAACCAATTTGCCGTCTCGCTAATTGCCTGTTCTTTAGACGCGGCGCGTTCAATCCAATCAAGCGCGTTGAAACCTTGCGTGCCTGTTGCGGGATCAAGCAGCAGCGCTTGTTTTCCAAAGGCCGCTTCTCTGTGGGTTTGCACCATAGGCGCAATTTCGCGCGACGGGTCTAAAACAACCATAGAGGAGGGCCATTTAATCGCGGTTGGAAGGACAAGGCCCGTTGTTTTAAATGCGCCTGAGCCTGCAAATATCAGCCCGTGTGTAGAGCCAAAATTGCCGTTAAAGCACATCAGCGGTGATTTACCGCCTTTGCCCCATGTATCGGGCTTATCTGGCATGAAATAGGTTCCCGCTGTCTCGTCCAGATCAGGGCGGTAACGCTCGCCTAAGCAAATGCCTGGACCGTCAGGAAATAGCTCGCCCGCTTCTTTCATAGACATAAAGCGTGCATCGCCGTGAACAGTTTGCTTGGCGCGTTTGGCTTTTTCTGCGCCTGCTTTCGTTTTGTTGGAGCCTTTGAGGGTGTGGAAGATTGCGACGGCGCAGAGCGCAAAGGCACAAATGACACCTGCCAGAGTGGATTTGTCGAAGAATTTAATCACATGACCCCAGCCTTGCCCGTCGGTAACATAGGCGCCTAATCGCGACAGTTCCGCCGCGAGGCCAATCCCGCCGAGAAGCGCGGTGCTGACAGCCGCCGCCATATAGATTTTTGTGTGGGTTCTGGGGCCGACCATAAGCCGCGTAAGAATGATAATGAATAGGGCAGGAAGCGCCATTTTTATCATATGGCGCAGGACGGCGATTTCAGCGGGAAGCACGGTTAGGAGGCTCGCTTGGAGTATGAAATATGCTATTACAGCCCCAATGGGTAAGGCGATCATCCAGATGTGTTTCATTCGCGGTCTCTGCTTTGCTTCGTCTTCGAGTTTACGTTCTCTTAACATATTAGCAAGTTTTAGGCCGCCTGCACTCCTAGATTTATCACGTTTAATCTGCTGTTGAGCTCTTTTGCGGGGTTGGTTGCGGATTCTCGCCTAATTTTTATGGGCAAATGGCGCAATTCGCGGCAGCTTCTAGCTCTTCTTGGGAGAAGGGCTGACAATGGAACAGATACAAAAATACGGAAAATTAGTGTGGCTCCTAGCCATTCCTACAGGTTTGGGCGTCTTGTCTGCTGTGAATTTTACACTGGGCTTTGGAGTTTTCTTCGCCTTGTCCTTGCTATTGTTGGTTTCGATAATCTTTCCGCTTAAAAAACTGGGTATCAATAGCCGTGGCATCGCTATTGGGTCTTTTCTACTCGGGATGATTGCTTGCGGAATATTCTTTAAAGATGAGGACACATTGCGTCTTGAAGCGCTGAAAGCCGAAAACCCGGTCGCCTAAGTCCACGCATTGGCCTAAATAACTTGTTAAGAACGGGAACGGACCTACAACGCTCTCAAAGGCGCACGCATGACTGATGAACCCCAAATCGACAAATTCCGCGAGATAGCCCGCGAACTCGAATGTGACGAGTCAGAGGAGGACTTTGACAAGAAGATGAGGATGGTTGCCAAGCAGATGCAGGTAAACGACGAGGCACTTAAAAAAGCCCGAAAGAGCCTTGAAGTCGATGAGGGTAATTTTAGAGACGTTTTAGAGAGAATTGATAAGCTCATGAAATAAGTGAACCCCACGACCAAAGGGGCGCCGTTGGATCGCGAAGTTCTCTTTCGCTATAAAGACCGCTCGATAAACGGGATGTGAACAAAACCCTGCTTCGTCTTGCGTATGTCAAAGATAAATTCTCCGTAATTACTCTTATGCCTTTGTTGACGGTAAGGAATATGTGAAGCGCAGTTTGAAAGCGCCACGCACAGCCAAATTTAGCAGTTACGGAAATTCTAGCGTTCAGCATTATGCGGGGTGTAAATTTGTCGTGCGCGGTTACGTTGACAGCCAGAATAGTTTTGGAGCCATGTTGCGGTCTAATTATTCGGTGACGCTAACCCCGACGGGTCTTGGCTGGACGCTTGAGGATATTTCTATTCAATAGCATTTCTCTGTGATGGAGCATTTGGACGAATTTTGACCCCGTGAAGGCGGGGTCAAAACCGCGCTCTAGGGCTATGCCCCCAAGCCCGCAAGCGGTCTTGGCCCATGCGGGTAACGATCCCTTTCGCATCTTGGCGCGTCTTGAAGCGCTGTTACGGCGCGTTTTAGCGCGAGGGGAGGGACAGAGTTTCACCCCGCGCCGCCCTAAAGGGCCGCACAGGGCGACGAGCGGGGGCGCTCGGCTGTCCTACATGCCCTTTTCCCGAAGGGGGAAAAGACATCTTTAATTTTAAGATGATGGGGCTTTGCCCCACATCAGGACGGACGGGCTTAACGCTTACGCTACCCGTCCTGTTGGCTTGGCGGCGAGGTTAAATTTGGTGGGGTTTGGGTCAAGTTAAAAACATGGCTTAATTACGAAAAAAAGCAATAAAAACAACACTATAACGTATATTATACCTTGCATTTTAGGCGGTAACTTGTTACTAAAATAGCATAGGAACGGTGCTTTTACCGTCCTTTTATCGGCAAAGTGAAAGGCCAAAATTATGTTAGACCTCAATAATAATACGACACTTAACGGACGTTCAGGCGGCGTTGCAGAACTGCGCAAGACAACAACAGGGCGGGACGTTGCCAATTTCTCTATCGCGACCAATACATCAAATTCCCGCAAAGACCCCGAGACGGGCGAATGGATTGAAAAGAAAACGGAATGGCACCGCATTGTCGCATGGGGGCCAACCGCGCTTTACGTTCATAACAATCTCAAAAAGGGCTCTGTTGTTCAGCTTATCGGCCATAACGTCACGCGCAAATGGACGAAGAAAGTCAAAGTCAATGAAAGCGGCGACACTGTGGACGTTGATATGGAATCAACCGAAATCCACGTTGATCAAATCAGCATCACCAATCCGAAGCGCCAAACCCAAGCGCCGCAGGGTGAAGATTACAATCAGGACACAGGCGAATATCCAATGGAAGACGCCGCCTAATTCTCCCCACCCGAAAGGGAACCTTGGCCGCGCCCCACCATAAGCGCGGCCCTTTTTGTATCTAATCCTAATCGCCAGACAGGACAAATGACCATGACCAACACACCCACCCCCATGATGGACCAATATCTTGAGATAAAGGCCGAGACAGGAACCGAGAGCGTTCTAGCCTACCGCATGGGCGACTTTTACGAGTTTTTCTTTGCAGATGCGCAGACAGTCGCAACCGCCTTGCAAATGACATTGACGACACGCGGCAAGCATGAGGGCAAGCCCCTGCCAATGTGCGGCTTTCCCGTTCACAGTGCCGAGCGCCATTTACAAGCGCTTGTGAGTGCAGGACAGGCCGTTGCAGTTTGCGAAGTGATTGAGGGCGAAGGCGCTTTCAAAAAACGCACTAAGGGCATGAGCGGCCAGTTACCGCGCCGCGAAGTTATGCGCCTTATTTCCCCGCCGTGCGAGATTGGGGATTTTATCGACCCGGCTAACTTACCCCGCCTTGGCGATTATGTGGGAGGGTGAGCTATGACTTATGAAGAATTTACGGCCCGTTGCGATAAAGCCATTTGCGGAATCTCGGGAGGGCTTGGCATATCCGATTTTGCCGATGCGTGTTGGTATGACCTTTACGCGCAAACAGGGCAGGGCGAGGATTGCACAGACGCGCAGATCATCGACCTTTTGGCCGAGGCCGACGAGATTTTCCACGAAATGGCAATTTTGTTTTCGCATCCCAAGCACCAAGGCCCGACGACCATGCAGGAGTTTATCGACCGCAACCTTGCGGAGTATGAAGCGGGGCGGATGATATGAGCAGCCTACAGACCCGTTATAGGGCTTATATCACAATAGCCGAGCAAGCCGAGGCCGCGCAGGATTGGCGCGGTGCGGCAGTGGATTATTACGCCGCCTATTGTGAACATCCGAGTAAGTGGGACGCGGAGCCAGACGCAAAGCAGACCAAAGACCGCGAATCTATTATGGCTCGAAGCGGCGAAAATTGGGCGAAGCATCTGGCCGCGTTCGAGGTTGGCAAACGTATTCGCATCCCGTCAGGTATGGGGGGCGTATTTGACGGCGAGTGTAGCCGCATTGATGGGGAGCGGATTTTTCTCATTATCGACAATCCACAATATCCCGATTGGCACGGGCGGGAGTATAGCGCACATTATCAGGACGCGCGCAGATTTAAGACGTGAGGCAAAAGGGAGGTGATTTTGCTCTCCTTGAGTTAGCGGATAGAGCCACGCTTTTTAAGCGTGGTTTTTTTGTGCGGTAAGGACGGCCGAGCAGGGGGCAGGGTTTAGCTTTCATCTTTCAGCCATTCTCCTTTTGCTATTTTTTCGCGCTTGTCCTGATTATGGGCGAGCTTTTTTTTATGTGCGGCTTTGCGTTTGAGCCGCGCGAGTTTGTTGCGGCAGCGGAGCAGGGGTGTTGTCCGCGGCTTATCGGTTTTGTGAGCGGCGACCATATCCCCAAAGCCTGAGCGTAATTTTGCGTTTGTAATTTGAATATCCCCTAACCCTGCTTCTAGGGCGAGACGGCCAAAACGGTTGATGGCCTTTTGCTGGAGGGCGGTCAGCTCGTTTATTGCGGCGGTTAATTCGTCGCCCTCGATTGCGTCAGGGCTAGGCTTTGATTTTGGCATATTTCCCCCTTTGTTTACGCCCAGGACAATACCGGAGACGGAAGGCCGCTTTGCGGCCTGCTCCATTACCCCTGCTGATCCCGTTATGACGAGGCGGGTGGTAATTAGCAAGGAAAAGAGAGTATAATTTAAGTGCGCACTTATGCGTTTACAAAATAAACGCTTTTTGATATGGCTAAAGCTATTGAGGAAGGTGATTTAGACCGCATGGCTATTTTTCACATGAGCGCTAAGATAATTTCGAGAGGTAAGGGCCAGTCCGCCGTTGCCGCCGCCGCCTATCGCCACGCCGCCAAGATGGAGTTTGAGCTCGAAGGCCGCAGCGTGAATTACGAGAATAAGGATGAGGTTATTGGCGGGGAGCTGACTTTGCCCAAGGATGCGCCTGATTGGATTAAGGTTTTAGTGGAAGGCAAGACCGTCAATGAGGCATCAAGCAATGTGTGGAACGCGGTGGAGAACTTTGAGCGCCGCGCGGACGCCCAGCTTGCCCGCGAGATTGTTGTGGCGCTGCCGCTTGAGCTGACCCCCGAGCAGAATGAAGAGACGCTGCGCGAGTTTGCGTCGCACTTCACCGATAGGGGCCATGTTGTCGATTGGGCGTTTCATAATGCGGAGGGGAATCCTCATGCTCATATCATGCTGACCTTGCGCCCTCTGACAGAGGAGGGTTTGGGTAAAAAGAAGGCTCCGTTACTGGACGAGAACGGCGAGGTCATGCGCTCCGGTAAGGGCAAAAATGCGCGGGTCATTTACCGTGAGTTTTTTGGCGATAAAGCGACATTGAGAGCCGAGCGCCAACTCTGGGCCGAGCTGAATAATGCGCGGCTTGAAAGCCTTGGTTTTGATGAGCGGATTGACCCGCGTTCGTTCAAGGCGCGCGGCATCGAAATGGAGCCGACGACACATCGTGGTTTGGCAAGCTCGCAGATGGACGCGCGGGGCATTGCTACGGAACGCGCGGCCCTGATCCGCGCGCGTGAGCTTACGAATGCGGAGCTGATAAAGGCCCGTCCTGAAATCCTGTTTGATGTGATTACGTCCCGCAAATCTGTCTTTGACGGCGAGGATATAGCCAAGGCGCTTTTGACCTATGTGCAGGACCCGGCCTTGTTTCAAAGCCTTTTGCCTGTTGTGAGCAATAGCCAATCCCTGATTGGGTTGCAGCGCGAGTTGAGCGACCCGATTACAGGGCGCATTGTATCCAAGCAGAAATTGACGACGCGCGAAATGGTGGGGCTTGAGGCTGATATGGTATCTCGCGCGGTCCGCATGGGCGCGGCTGTAGTGTCTGCCGCAAGCGCTTCGGAAATCGAAAGCGCGTTTACACGCTTTGAAGAGGGACAGGGTTTTGCGCTCAACGCAGAGCAGCGCGGAGCCGTCCGCGCAATTGTGAGCGGGGAGCAGCTTGCCGCTGTTGTCGGTCTGGCGGGGACGGGTAAATCGACAATGCTGTCTGCGGCGCGCGATATTTGGGAGGGGCAGGGCAAGCGCGTCATGGGCTTTGCGATTGCCAGTAAAGCCGCCAGGGGCTTGCAGGAGGAGAGCGGGATTGAGAGCCGCACATTAGCTTCTTTTGATTACCGTATGGGGCAGGGCATGGACAGCTTGAGCGCTGATGATGTGCTTGTGGTTGATGAGGCGGGCATGGTGGGCTCGCGAGAGCTAGGCGGCTTAATGGAGCGGGCCGAGGCTGTGGGCGCGAAAGTCGTGCTTGTCGGAGATCCCGACCAGTTACCGGCGATTAGTGCGGGGGCAGCTTTCAGGGCGGTTATAGAACGCATAGGATATACGGAGCTCTCCACCATCTTGCGCCAGAAAGCGGACTGGATGCGCAAGGCCAGCCTCGACTTTGCTGTTGGGCGCATTGAAGCGGCTGTGGGCGCCTATGAGCGCCGAGGCTATATTACGGCGTCAGCTAGTGCGCAGGACGCCGTGCGGGATTTGGCGTCGGGCTTTGTTGATGATTACCTTGGCAATCCCGACACGCTTGCTTTGGCGCATTCCAATAAGACTGTGAACGCGCTTAATGTTGAAATTCGCACACTCTTGAAGGTGCGCGGCGTCTTGGGGCGGGGGAGCGTTTTTGAAACTTCGCGCGGGGCTGTGGAGTTTAGCAAAGGGGATAGGATCGTCTTTTTGCAGAATGACGCCTATCTTTTGAGAGATAGCGGCGTCCCTGATATTCAGGGCGTGAGGAATGGCGACCGGGCTATGGTTGAAGCGTCAGAGGCGGGTGTTCTGTCCTTGCGGCTTGAGGACGGGCGCAGTTTCAGTCTTGATAGCGCGCGTTATAGTCATATCCAACACGGATTTGCGACGACCATTCATAAGGCGCAGGGCATGACCGTGGACAACACCCACTTCCTCGCGCAGCGTAGCACACTCGCAAATCTGGCAAATGTCGCCATGACGCGGCATAGGCATAGCGCGCGGCTTTATTATAGCCGACACAGTTTTAGTGATGTTGCGGAATATGAGAACGGTCTGGCGAGCGCTTTAGGCCGAAAGGACGCAAAAGAAGTCACGACAGATTACGATTTGAGCGATGAGGGCCGCACGGCGCAGGTCATTGATGCGTTTGGCGCGCGGCGCGGCATAGATACGCAGAGCGGTAGTGAGGGGCTTGTTCAGAGCGACCTTGAGCGCGCACAAGCGTCCACATGGTTTATTCCGCCAAGACCGCTGAATAGCTATCCCGCTACGCAGGAAGCCGAGGCCGAGCGTCTTGTGGTTCGTAGCCGAGACTACAAATTCGGCCATGAGAGTGTTGATGAGGCCGCCCACCGTGTCTTTGCTGACCCACAGGCGGCCATGAGCCGATTGCGTGAATTTGCAGCGAAAACAGAGCTGACAGATATGGCGCTCAGTGACTATGTGCGTTTGAATGTTGAGCAGTTTGGCGAGCTTGAGGGCCGCACAGGGCTTATGGTTCCAAAGGCAGAGAAAGGGGCGAGGGGGCGCGCTGTGAAATCTAGCGCTACGCTCGCTATTAAAATGCGTGAGTGGAAAGAGAGTATTGAGTATCAGCGGCCTCGCCTTTTGGCGCAGGTTGTTAAAGAGCGCACCTTAGACGCTCAAGGGATCAAAGCCTTGCGTCCGGAAGACTTAGGCTTTGTAGCGCTTTATGATTTGAGCGGCGCGGCGCGCGAGCAGGCTGTCTCGTCTTTTGATTTGAGCGCGGCGTCCTCTGTCCGTATACAGCGGTTCCACACTGCAATCGACAGACGGTTTGGGCATATTGCTACTTACCTAAATGAGAATAAGGATATGGCCGACCCTGCAAAACAGGCCATGCTTGATGTTTTGCGCCGGCATAAGTCGATGCTGATTAACACACGAACAGCCGCATCGAATATGAGCTTTAAGGGTGGCCGATTGCCAGACCGGGATTTGACGCTCTAGCCGCGCTTTATTTGCTGATATTGACTATTTCCTATTTTTGTGTCAAAATGTCACAAATTTAGGAGTGACCTATGGCAGCCACAGTTAGACTCAGCGAAGATGATATATTTGTCGCCAAAGAAGCCGCAAAACTTAATAACCGCTCGACGGCGGGACAGATTGCCCATTGGATGAAGATAGGGCGGATTATTGAACAGTCTCCTAGCTATGACCATGATCGGGTAACGTCGGCTATCAAGGCCGAATTAGCCTTTGATGATTTGACGATGGATGAGCAGGAAGTGTTTTTTGACAGGTTTCATGCCGCGATGCGCGCGCCGTCCGAAAGTGATGAGGCCGCGTTTCTTGCCGATATCGAGGCCGTCACGGAGCCGACGACGATTGGTCTATTCGATAATGCCGTAATGAATTCGTTTGCAGACGCTGTGCGTGATAAGTTTTTTCACGATGATTTGAGCGCTATATCTTTAATAAAGGATATTAAAGGCCTTGGCCTGATTAACCGTCAGGGAGAGCGGGGCTTTACGCTCTTGATGTGGACAGTTCTATGCGACCGTGTGCAATTTGTTCGAATGCTGTTGGACGCTGGAGCGAGTTCTACAATCCCTGATGAGGCAGGTAATACAGTTTATCATGTCGCAGCGCGTATGGCCTCGCCCCAAATGTTGCGCACTTTGATGGAAGAGCCGTCTGTTAAAACGAAGTCTGGCTTACCAAATGATAAAACAGGTGTGACGCCTTTGATGGAAGCTGTCCTTGCAGAGCGTCTCGAAAATGTAGATTTACTCCTAAAGTCAAATGTTATGATGGATTCAAGGGATAAAGCCGGAAATACCGCGCTTCATTTTGCTTTGGGATATACACGCGCGGAGCTTGCCATGCGGCTCTTAAAGGCAGGGGCGAACCCTACGCTTGCCAATAAAGGCGGCGTAAGTTTTGTTAATCTCTTCAATGATCAAGACATGTCGTCTGCGAATACGGCTTACAAATCTATTTGGAAGCAAATTGAGACCTTTATTCTCGAAAGCCCTAAGAGGCTAGCAAAGCAATCATTAGCCGATGATGAGACAGCGCAGCGTAAAGCGAAGACCGAGAATACTTCTGGTGTGCGTTCAAAGATTTCAGGCCGCAACAATAAGTCAGGAGCGTTTACAGTAATGGGCTCGTCAGCGCCTTTTGTTAAGAGTACGGGTTCTGGCCGTGTCGTTAAAACAGGTCCGCAATCGCCTAAACCCGCGCCTCGAAGCGGTAAGTTTAAGACTAAATAGTTAGGTTGAAGCGGGACCTGACCACGGCTGAATTGCAGCAAGCGCGCGTCCTCGCGACGATTGCGCGTGATGTCTATAATCCCGATCCCGCAGAGTCCGAAGCCTGGGTTAAGCTAACAGATGAGCAGGTCAATCGTCTGGGTATATCTTCTGCTTTTCTGCAGGAGACTTTATCAAGCCAAATAGCGCGGGATAACGGGTTGCGCGCCGGTCTTTACCGCACAACAGATAATGAGCTGGTTCTGGCCTTTGCCGGAACGAACCTGACAAGCGCGCGTGATTGGCTTACCAATGTCCGCCAAGCAGCGGGATTTGATACTGACGAGTATTCAAAAGCCGCAGTATTGGCCCGTCAATTCAAGAGGGTTCCCGGTGTAAAGCTGATTACGGGTCACTCCAAGGGCGGAGCCATTGCCAGCCTTGCCTCGGCAGTCACCAACTCTGCTGCAATCACCTTTAATACGGCAGGCGTTCACCCAAACACATTGGAGCGCGAGGGCTTAGATTATAAATCCTTTAAAAAAAATGCGGCACCAAACCTGATTAAAAATGTCATCGTGGACGGCGAAGCGGTTCAAATTATCAACGGTCTGCCTCTGACCCCGAGTCCCCTTGGCGAGATATTCCGCATCAGCGGTGAGACAATTGAGGATCTGTCCAGCATTGAGCGCCACTCTATAGACAATGTAATTGAGACGATTGATGATACGCTACATGCGCGCGACTTGGGGGCAGTCAGAACAACGCTTGATTTGGAATCGCCGTTAAAAGTAGAGAAGGCCAAGCGGCGTCCTACCGTTTTCTTGATTGCTGGGCCAAACGGCGCGGGCAAATCTACGCTTTATAATTCGATTATTAAGCCAAAAATCAATGCGCCCTTTATCAATGCTGACGTAATTCAAAAGCAAGAGCTTCGCGATCCTTCAATGCAGGCAAGCTATACGGCTCGTGATATGGCGATAGAGCGCCGTGCACAATATTTGAAAGAGGGAAAGTCATTTGTTTTTGAGACCGTATTTTCGCACCCTTCAAAGCTAGCTGAAATTGCCGATTATAAAGCAGCAGGCTTCAATGTCGTTCTCTACCACATTGGCCTCAATAGTCCCGATCTCTCTGTTGAGCGCGTGAGGCAACGTGTCCAAAAAGGCGGGCATAATGTCCCAGAGCAAAAAATTAGAGAACGCTTTGAGCGTAACCTGCCGCTTATAAAAGACGCTGCTTTAATCGCAGACCGAGCTTTCATCTATGATAACTCTGTGCAGGGCAGGGCGCTTCGACTTGGCGTTGAGCTCGAAAAGGGAAATGTTGTCAGTATTGGTGAAAACCTACCTAAATGGCAAAGAGGGCTTTACGAGACACAGCTATTGCCATTCTCGCAAACTCGACAAAACCCGGCCGCAGCCTCTTATGATGTTGTCCGCCGTATGGCCGAAGAAACAACTGGCGGCCCCGTGCGCGTTGATATTCCCAAAAATGGCATCAGGTATATTGGCCCGCTAATCGGCGAGAGTGCTTTGCACTATTTGCAAAAGACACCGCAGCAGTTTGTGGCGCATTTTAAGTCAGTCTTTAATGGGCCTCAGAAATTGGGCAAGCCTATTGAGATTGTCTATAAATCACAGCGCAAGGCTGTTGTTACAACGCCGGAGCCATCCCGGACTCAGCCGGCAAAGAAAAGCTCTGCCGTAAAGGGTGAGTGGTTTATCGCCCCGCGCGCCGCAGATAGTTATAGCCAATCAGCAAAAGAGGGCGCCGAAACCCGCGCGCTTGATAGTGCGGACTACCAAAAGGGCGTTAAGACATTAGAAGGGTTGTCTCCCCGTGTTTTTGCAGACCCGAAGGCTGGCCTTAATAAACTTACAGAATTTGTGAAAACCACAGAGTTAAAGGACACGGCTTTAAGTGATCATGTTCTAAGTGATATTGAAAGTTTCGGCTCCTTAAAAGGTAAGACTGGCCTTAAAGCGAAGCCTGCCGAAAAATCTGCGCGTGCAGAAGCCACTAAGTATAGCCGAACAATCGCCATCAAGACCCGGGAGCTGAAACACAGTCTTGATTATCAACGCGCTCAAAACTTAGAAACTGTAGAGCATGAGCGCATGTTAGATGAGAGGGGCATTAAGGCGCTGCATCCTCAAGACGTGAAGCTCGTAAGCGTTTATGGATTGTCGGGCGAGGCCCGCACAGCGGCGCTTCAATCCCAAAATTTTAATGGTGCATCCGAAGCGCGTATCAAAACATTTGATAGTCAAATCGAGGCTCGATTTGGTCATGTTGGAGCCTATCTTGCCAATGGCAAGACGGCGAATGATTCAGTGCAACAGGCCACGCGGGATATACTTGAGAAGAATAAAGCCATGTTGCTTAACACCCGCACCGCGGCGGCAAACATAGGCTCGTCACGCAGTCCCACTCAAGGCAAAGGGCTTGGTATATAGGCGAGTTGGTAAAATCAGCAATTTGTAGTATATGGAATATGATAAGGAGAACGGTAAATGTCAGTCAACACCCCCGGGAATGAAAGCCTTGGCAACAAGATATTACGTGACGCTCCAAAGTATGAGCGTGTTGAAATTATCCGTCAGCGGCTTCTAGCTACAGACTATGAGAAGTATCCGGATGTTGAGCGTTTACGTTACGCCGTTGAAACAGGAGTTGTGGCAAATTTCCATGAGGGCTTTGAGCGCACCGATGAGATGAAGGCTTATGATGAAATGATAATTGAAATGCGCGTCCCTCCCGGCAAGCTATCGCGTCAATGCCGCGACGCGTTTTTAGGGTTCCTCTTAGAAAGTGGAGGCTTAGGTGCATAGGCTAAAATATCCGAACACCGACACACCCATTAACAAGAAAAATATACTAGACCCGCTCATTTTGTCTATTTGGGAGAACAGCAAAGTTCAGGACAGAATGACGGAGCTGATTACAGATCCGTTGCAGGGATTTAGCCCCGATATGCAGGGCTTAAAGGGCGTCCATGAATATCTTTTTCAGGACACTTATCAAACTGCTGGGCGCATACGCGGGGAGTCTGTCAATCTATTTGGAAAATCTATTACGCCAGAATTACCGACGGGTTGGGCAAAGGCCGAGCAGAGAGGCGGTAAAGTTGAAATCGTAGCGCGCTTTTCGGCGGCTCCATTGACCGATGCTCGCAATGAGAGCCTTGCAAATGGAACAAAGTCTTTGAATGAGCTATTGGCCAAGCAGACTTTTGGAGAAGCGGCGCAGAAGGAAATGTTACCTGTTCTGTCCAAAATGATCGGTGATATAAACCATATTCACCCATTTTGGGATGGAAACGGCCGCGCAATGAAAGCCTTTATTGAGCAAACAAACCGTGCCTTTGGCCTTAATGCAAACACTCGCAAAATGACTCGTGAGCAATGGGTAAAAGCGTCCTCGCTCGCGAAAGACGGCAAAAGCGCCTCACTTACAAAACTTTTAAAATCGACTGCTACAGTTATGACGAAAGAGGAATTGATACGCGATACATATAAAGCCGAGAGCCTTAGTGTTGATCCCAAGAATAGAGTTGATGCGACGGAAGGGTTGAAAACACCCGCCAAGCGCTCTTTATTTTCTAGATTGTTCCGCCGCAATGAAACGAAGTTGACTCCAAAAATGCCTGTGGTGGAGGCGAATACTAAATTAGCGCCGCCAAAACCCACACTAGATAAGTCAGCCAAGATTGAAAACTTTTTACCTCCAGAGGGCGTTCAAGCTAAAGTCAGCCGTATTGGGACAAATACAGAAATTGATAGTATCATTAATAATGCCCGGGCTGCCCAAGCCAAGCGTGGGGATAGATTGCCTGAGATTGGAAAATTACAGGACTCCATTTTAGAGGCTGCGAAGAAGGACATTCCGCTATTGGGGAACAAGGCTAACCCAGCTCTCATTGCCGAAATGGGGCAAAATAAGATTTTGATGGGCGAAGTCTTAGCCGCTCAGGGCGCAGTAGATCAGATTGCCGAGATTAAGTCTCTTATGTCCAAAGTCGAAGCGGCTAAGGCTGAAAAACCTTTGACCCCACGAAAAACGCTGGATGCCAAGATGCAGGATTTGAAAAACTCGGCAGGCAGCAGTAAATATGCCAGTGGCCTAGCTGATAATTTAGCCGCTATGAATCCACAATTTGCACGGGGCTATTATGCCTCAAAGCGTATAACAACGAACCTTATAGAAGCTGTGATGGTGAAAACCGAAGTTAGCCCTGACCAGATGAAGCAAGCTGTCAAAGCGCTAGATCCAGTCCAAAAAGCAGAAGCCCACACTTTGGACGCCGCCAAGGGTCTCTTCAAAAACCCCGAGGGCGCGATTGCTAAACTCGCATCACTCAAAACGGAGCAAGGCTTAAACACCGAGCAAGTTAATCGTTTGGTGAAAACTAAACCTGAGACTCTGGGGCAGCTGAGAGCTTTTCCGAAGTCACCCGATGATATGGCCAAAAAGCGTGCTGTAGCCAAAATGAGACAAACCGTTGAGAGCCAAGACAACACAGTCGGCAAGGCTGTTTCTGATTTCAAGGCTGAACAGTTACGGATCATTGAAGGATTAAAGGCTAGTGTTAAAGCGCCGTCCCCTGATTTAGAAAAGAACATCGAGAAATCTCAAACATCAGTTCAAAAACTAAAAGCATTACCGGACGGAGCGGATAAGGCCCGCGTTCATAAAGAGGCGACTCGTTTCACCGAGAGCCTAAACGAAAAGACTCAGATATTCGGGCAGGCTATTCCTGGAGTGTCCGATAAAGCTATGTTGAAAGTAAATGCCCTTAATCAGCAAGCCGCTAATGTTAAGGTCGCGACGATTGCTAAAACTCAAACTAAGAATTTGAATATTGGCAAGGGCTTGGGACTGTAGCGTGAACGGCTATCACAAAGCAGAAGACCGCGCGAAGATGATTACGCGCGGCATTGACCCTGACGCACCGCCAAGCCGCTTTGAGAAGCTATCTTCAAAGATTGTCCTGCCTATATTTGCTTTCGTCTTTTGGGGCGGATTATTTGTTCTGTGTTGGCAGTCATTTAAGTTACCTATCAGCCTCTTATAACTGGCACATCAGAAATCCGCGTCGTGTAACGAGGGGAACGAAATGCCTGCTTCATGGAAGCCCGCTGCGCAAATCCTTCGCGGGCCAAGACCAAGCTCTTCTTGCCGTATCGACCGTTGACGGCATCGAGCGCGGTCATGAGGTCAGGGGAGCGGGTTTCTATGGGGTCAAATAAGGTGAGGGGACGCTGCGCTATCGGCAGTAGATCATCAAGCATGACGCCTGCTTTTGCATATTCATAACCGGCTTGATTGCAGTTCCTTGGCCCTTTCCACGCGGCTTCGGCGCAACGTCTTGCGGCGGCCACAAGATCAAATGTGTCATTAGACATTGGCGTGAGGCTTGTCGTGCGGCTGGCTCTGTGATTGGGCTGATCTGTCCGAAATCGCGATGTTTGGTAAAACGCTGTAAGTGAGCCGGCAATCAAGCCATGTTGTCTTAGCTTTTCAGCGGCGAGGGTAGCATGTGCTGTTAGCGCTTCCATTATCGTGTCGAAATCTCGCATGGGCCGCCCCGAAGAGCGCGTTACGGCCATACCCTTGCGCTGCGGCTCAACGTCCTCAAATGCAATACACGGTTCGCCGCGCAGTTCTGCGACCGTGCGTTCAAGAACGACTGTGCCAATCGCTCTTGCTTTCTTGAGGGGCATGTCGCGAAGATGAGAAGCCGTGTAAACGCCTTCTTGTCGGAGTTTTCGCGTTGTTGCTCGACCTATGCCCCAAATGTCAGAAACAGCAACACGCGGCAGCAAAAACTCGCGTATCGACATCTCCGTCAGGTCACACACGCTATGAAATATCGGGTTCTTCTTGGCAAGTTCATTAGCGCACTTCGCCAGAGTCTTTGACGGGCCAATCCCGACCCGGACAGGGACACCGACCCGCTGCGCCACGCCAGAGACAAGCGCCTTGGCATGAGCCTCACGGTCACGAAAGCCGTCGAAGTCCAGAAAGCACTCGTCAATCGAGTAGACCTCCACGCGAGGGGAGAAGTCCTCATACACTTCCGATACGCGGCGGCTCATATCGCCGTAAAGCGTATAGTTGGACGACAGCACCCGAACACCGTGAGCTTTGATTTTGTCTTTCAGGTGATGGACAGGCGCGCCCATCTTAATGCCGAGCGCCTTGGCTTCATTTGAACGAGCGACCGCGCAGCCGTCATTATTGGACAGCACAATGACGGGAACGCCGTTTAGAGATGGGTCAAAGACACGTTCAGCGGAGACGTAAAAGTTTGCGCTATCAGATATAGCGATTGATTTGGGAGACATTACTCAATGCCGCAGCGTCGCACGACACCCGCGAGAACGCCGTGGCAGTCCATATCCTCTCTATAGGGGATAGGCTTATAGCCGCCTTTCGCATTAGCTGGATCAAGCCAGTATTTCCCGTCGCGCTTACCCAAGATTTTAGCGGTAAAAGCGCCGTCCACGACAAAGAGCATAACCCTTCCCAGACGTTTCTTGCCGCTACGGTCAAAGGCTATCAGATCTCCGTCCATAATGCCGACATCAGCCAGGCAGTCACCTTCGGCGCGGTACCAGAATGTAGAGCCTGGACGGCGCACGACCCAGGCTATGGGATCGATTTCGTCTTCCAGGTCATCACCGGCAGGTGAAGGGAAGCCAGCTGATACCCCGAGTGCGCCGACCATGATGGCTGGGCAGTCAGGGTCTGTATAGACGCAAATCATTTCAAGTTCAGTCATAAGAACAAAAAAGGAACAAATTCCTATAATTGTCAACCTTGTTTATGCTAGCCTAGGTTAATAGTTCTGTGGCTAAGATGCTTTGGCAACGAATTGTGAACTGTGTAACAGGGCGTCGACAAAGCGTGGGTCATATCATTCAGATAATAATCCTCTTGCATCAAAAGATTGTATTCTTAAAAGTATCAATTGAAGTAGGGGATTTTCATGATGCGTTATTTGATAGCTACGATCGTTGCAGCTGGTTTGTGGTTGAGCATTACTGCGGGGGCTTCTGCCCAAACGGGGGTTGATGGCTCCTATATACCTCCCAAGGGCGAGATGGCCTGGTGTACAGTTACAGCGGATACGCCAGCGGGTGAAGCGGAATGTGGATTTCAGTCCGCATCAGCGGCCTGCGAGAGACAAATTTCCTCATTTTATCCGAAGGGTCGTCGCACATTTGCAGGAACTAGGAATGAGACTACTACAACAGCTAACTGCAACTATCGAAATAATCCAAATATCAACGAGTTAGTCATAGGCATCGCAGGTGTGGTGAAGCGGTGCGAGTCTGGATATACGCGTTCTGGAGCGACGTGCCGGCCCACCTATCAATGTTCTACATGCACTGGGAATGTCGGAAACCCGATTAATTTTATTACGGGTGAGAAGAAAGATGTGCGAGTTGATTATCAATCCGCAGACGGACGCTTTGTTATCAAGCGTCACTACAATAGTGCGCCTTTCTCTAACTTTGGCGCGCCTACAAACATGGCTAAAGTATTTGGTCAAAGTTGGTATTTAGGAAACTTCCCCATTTTGTCGGCTAGCACGAGTCACACGCCTGACTTCGTTTATTATAACTTTTCACATTCTTCGGGATTTTCAACACAAATGCGGGGCAGGGGTGAACCTAGAGGTTTAGTTGCGGCTGGGGACGCGAGGACACCTTTCGGAGTAAAGCACCCTGATGGACCAGTCGAAAGTGGCGCTACCGGTGACCGACGCGTAACGATTGCGCACAATAATGGCACTGAGTACAATTTCAATTTTCCTTTGGTCACAGGGCTGGCGTTACGCGGCGTGGCGGAAAAGCCAGACACTGTCGATTACGGTGAAGGGTACATTCACACCTATGCCTATGACGGGGCAGGGAACCTCACCTCTATAACCGATACCTATGGTCGCCAAGCGACTTTTGAATATTATACGAATGATTGGATAGTCTATGGTGACGTAAGAGAAGATGACAACCCCGCGGTTGGCGGAGTGCCATATGATCATTTGCAGTATGAAGAAGACGGCGAAGAAAAAATTCGGAAACCTGAGGTTAATCTTCTAAAGAAGATTACTTTTCCTGACGGAACCTACAGCGAGTATACGTATGACTCTATTGGCGAGTTTACCACCTATTGGGAGGTGAAAGAACGCCTTATAGAAGTGATCAAATATGAAGAATCCGGCGTCGAAATTCGCAAAGAAACCTATCATTATGAAGATTCTCGGCGGCCATTTGCTTTGACCGGTATTACCGATGATGCAGGCATTCGATTTGCCACTTGGTCTTACGACGAAGAAGGCCGGGCGAATATGAGCCAGCATGCAGGCGGCGTAAACCGTGTTGACGTCGTCCATGAAACGGGGACAAGTTCCCGTTCACAGACCCGCCGCTTCGTGACAAATGCTCTCGGCCATACGAAAACCTATAACCTTGATACTGCGACGCAAGATTTAGGTATCAGAGAGGTTTTAGGAGAAGGCACAGCCGATGTTTTGCCAACCCAAGAGAGTTACCGCTATGCGGTTGGCGGCGGCAAAACCCGCATCACAGACTCTTTAGCTCGACAGAAAAACATTTCGATTAACACGCGAGGTTTTCCGCTCTCCAAAACCTATGCAGCGGGCACGTCTGAGGAATTCATAGCCACTTATGAATGGCATCCCCGTTTTAGGCGTCCGACAAAGACCGTCATGCCCGGTCTGACGACTGACTATGTTTATGACGATGAAGGTCGGATCCTCTCTATGACGCAAACGGATACGTCATCTAGCCCAGCCCCGCCACGTGAATGGGCCTACACGTGGGCAGGGAGCAACCTCTCAACAGTAAACGGCCCGTTGCCAGGCAGTGTCGATGTCACGCGTTTTACACATTTAAATGAAAAATTGACGTCGGTTGAAAACGAAGTCGGACATGTCACACAGATTACGGCTCATAACCCGGTCGGTGCGCCGAGCAGCTTTACCGACCCAAATGGTGTGACAACAACCATGAGCTATGATGTGCGTCACAGACTGACCCAAATATCGCGGGCCGGGGCTGTTACGCAGATTGGATATACGGATACGGATCTAACCCAATCAATCGATTTGCCCAATGGTAATAGCTTGAACTTTGAGTATAACGATGGGCGGCAATTGACCGCGATTAGAAACGGCGCAGGCGAGCGCGTGGAATATACCCGCAATGCGATGGGCGGTATTCTGTCCACGCGTATCCAGGACAGCTCCGGCACGATCCAATATTCCATGACATTGGCGCGCGATGAACTGAACCGCGTCATAGAGGCCACAGGCGTCAATTCTGTCACCGTCTTTGCCTATGATGAGATGAATAATCTCACGGAAATTACCGACCCTCGCAGCAACACATGGCAGCAGAACTACGATAATCTTGACCGCCTCAAAGGCGAGATCGACCCGCTGGGCGGAACAACAGATTTCGATCTGGATGACCAGATGGACGCCCGTAATCCGCTCAGTAAAGTTACGGATCAACGCGGTATTGAGACTGTTTATGTCCGCAATGGCTATGGCGAAATCATTCGCGAAGTCAGCTTTGAAGCGGGAACAACGGAATATCTCCGTGACCCGGCGGGGCGCATCACCCAGATGACCGATGCCCGCGGCGTGGTCTCTACCTATAGCTATGACGGTATGGACCGCCTCCTCAGCGTCTCTTACCCCGCCGCGCCGACTGACGACATTACCTATGGCTATGACCAAGGCCCGTTCGGCATTGGCGAGCTTACGTCGATTACGGAAAATTTTGGCACAACCACCTATGGCTATAATAATTTGGCCCAAATGGTCAGCATGACCCGCGACATTAACGGCGTGTCTTATGACACTGCATATGAATATGATCTCGCAGGCGAAGTAGAAGCTATTGTCTATCCTTCCGGTCGCCGCATTGAATATTCCCGCGACGCAGCCGCGCGCGAAACCCGCATCCGTATGGTCGCGCCTGATGGCACAGCTACAATTCTTGCAGACGGTATTTCCTATAAACCCTTTGGCCCGATTAACGGCATGTCCCTCGGCGATGGCCATGATTTATCTATCAATTATGATGCTAATTACCGTGCGGTGCGATTGCAGCGCTCCGGCGCAGCGGGCTCTTTGATGGACCTCGGCTTTACCTATGACGAGGCTGGAGACATCACAGGCCTGCAGGATAATATCCGCCCTGAACGCTCGCAAATCCTTGGCTATGACCCACTCTCGCGCCTGACCTCTGCCACGGGTGGATATGGCGCGATTGATTATGGCTATAATCCGGGCGGCGATCGCACATCGCGTGAGTGGTTCGGCGCGGACGGAACGCTCAATGTCGCCGAGAGCTATGATTATGAGGCCGCCACGGGGCGTCTTCTGACGGTCTCGAGCGAGGACACAGGCGGAACTATGACGCCCATCCGTGAATTTGACTACCACGCCTCCGGCCAAGTCAGCTCTGACCAGCGCGGACCTAACGCCTATCTCTACGGCCTGAACGACCGGGGCCGTATCAGCACGATCAACCGCAATGGCGAACAAGTCGCGGCCTATACCCATGATGAGAGCGAGCAGCGCATCATCAAGACCGCTGATGGCAAAACCCTCCATTATCATTATGATCTCGACGGCCGCCTGATTGCTGAAACCGACGGCGGTAGCGGCGAGACGTTGCGGGAACATGTCTGGCTCGGCCTCATGCCGATTGCTGTGATTGACGCAGGCGAGGAAGCCCTGGACACGGCTTGCGAAGCGGATATTGCCGCGATCCAAGCGCAGATAGACGACCGGCAAACCCGGCTCGATAATAATGCGAACCGAATTGCCCAGTTGCTTGAGCTCATCACGGATAAGGACTCCCGCATCGCGAATAATGCCGCGCGGATCACCGAGCTCCGGGCGCTCAGCGAAGACAAAACCGCGCGTATCGCCAATAACACCGCGCGAATTGCAGAGTTGGAAGCGCTCATCACGGATAAGCAACGCCGTATGGATATGAATGCTGCCCGCATCACGGAGTTGGGCGATTTGATTGCGGATAAGAACAGCCGCATCGCGGCCAATGCGGCGCGTATCAATGAGCTCACGTTGTTGATCGCGGCGGATGAGGCAGAGCTTGCGACGCTCGATCCGGTGGCTGACACAGTTCGGTTCGCGGTGCTTTCCTCGCGTATCAGCACCCGTTCTGATCGGGTGGATGTCCTGACAACGCGTAATGCAGATCTAGCCACCCTCATCACGGGTCACGAGACCCGCGCCGCAGAGCTCGCCGCGCGCAATGTCACGCTCTCGGAGGCCATCACGACGCATCAAGACCGCATAACGGTACTTACGGCGCGTAATGTGGAATTGACCGCACTGCGCGACGGACATGACACACGCGCGGCGGAACTGGAGGCACGAAATACTGACCTGACCGCTCGCATCACAGCGCATGAGGACCGCATTGATGTCCTGAGTGACCGCAACTTCTCCCTCGCAGAGCAACTCGCGCAGTTCGAAGTCGACCTGATTGAGGCGCAAGGCAATTGCGACACCACCGCGGTGGACGGGCTTTATTACCTCCACGCCGACCATCTGGGTCGCCCGCAATTTGCGACAGACCCCAGCGGCGCTGTGGTCTGGGATATGGGCGCGGGCGTGACACCATTCGGGGATTCAGTAAACCTCGCAGGGGCATTTGCACAAAAGCTCATGTTCCCGGGGCAATATGCTGATTTGGAGACAGGCGGGCAGGGCGATGACGTGACCCTCTCGCATAACTGGCACAGAACCTATGACCCGACTCTTGGGCGGTATCTGCAGAGTGATCCGATAGGGCTGGCGGGGGGACTGAATCGATTTGCTTATGTTGGCGGGAATCCCGTGAGCTTGATTGATCCGACAGGGTTGTATCTGGTGCCTTTTAACCCCCGAGCAGGGGCTGGAGACAATTTAGTGTTATGGTTGTATAGAAAACATTTGTTTAGAAATGAAGATATGACCGTTCCATGCACTCGTTACGATGCCAAAGCAGAAGAGTGGAAACCCCAAAGCGACAGACAAAACATTTTTCATCAAAACGATGTTGAATTTCCTGGAGACCGTAAAAATAACGTAAAATATTTATCGTCAGATACATATTCTGAGGCTATATATAATGGGCAGATGTTAGATCTATCGCCTCAAAACGCGGGCACCAGAAATTATGGCAAAGTTTATCCTATAATTTTGGACCCTCGTAATATTAATCATTTAGTTTTAGATGTCGTCCCTTATAAATTGTGGGGCGACAGCGTGCCGTCGGAAAGGTGTTTCTGTAGTGCAAATTAAATCCAAACTTCTCGCGAAATTAGTGGCAAGTATCCTGATGTCCTCTTGTGCTGAACGGCCAGACGTAAAATTTTATTATCCAACTATAAAAAAGAGTGAAGTCTTTGATGGTGAGGTTGAAGTTTCTCAGCAGGTTTCTTTTGCGGAGGTTGACAGCAAGTGGAAAACTCAGTTCGTTGTATATATAAATTTGCAGAACAGAAAACTAGATTTTAAAAGCTGCGAAATAGACTCCTATTCGCTAAATTTCAAATCTGAATTTAATACCCAAACGGACTCTGTTTTTAATATGAATCGAGATAGTGAAAAACTTTCGTTCATTGGGGGTAAGGCATTTATTTCATATATTGGACAAGTAAATTCACCCGAGAATTTTAAAACCGACCTTCATTTTAAATTAAACGAAAAATGCGGAACCAAAAGTATGAATTTTGATCATAGACTTGTTTTTAAGCCAAAGAAAAAAAAGGTTTCATTTTTAGATAGAGCCTTTTTTGGGGATTAAGTGCATTTTGGGAGTGTATAATTGATGCGACTGACGCTGTTCGATTTGCGGTGCTCTCTTCGCGCATCAGCACCCGCTCTGATCGGGTGGATGTCCTGACGGCGCGCAATGCAGATTTATCCGCGCTCATCACGGGTCACGAGACCCGCGCCGCCGAGCTCACCGCGCGGTAATGTCACGCTCTCGGAGGCCATCACGGCGCATCAGGACCGCATATGCCCGCATACGAGGATAAATAATCATCACAGTTGAAATGAGATTCACCTAGACTATCCTTAAATTATGACCGTAAATCCAACCCAGCCAGTTAGAGAATTTAACGCCGGACATGACAACTATGACATTAGCATAAGGCTTGATGGGCGTGATGCGGACCTGTTTGGTCTTTCGATACTCTTCAGTCCCGGCGTTTCGGATCGCTTCATCGTAACGACGGAAATCCTTGGAGAACCGAACCCTCCCGGACATAAGGTTGTTGATGCATCGAAACGCACAACTATACTTCGTGGAACAGCAGCAAATACTCTTGTTGTGGCGATGAACCCTCACACAGCGGCAGCTGTATGTTTCCAGACTCTTCGGTCCTTAAATGGATATGCTGCGCTATTATCTCCGGGGTTCCGAGGAGTGTGGGGAACTTCAGCTGAGATGATTGGTAAAGATCGACGATATGGCAATCGCTATATGGTGTTTCCTGGTCGGCCAGAAGATAATGACATTACGATGCTCGGGCGTCACTCTAGGCATTTTGAGGTAATGGAATCTCGATTGAGTTTTATTGAGACAAGTTTGATCGCACAGAGGGCCTTGCAAGTTATTGCGGATCGCCCAGCTTGGACGTCATATTACAGAGCTCTCGAGGACATCGCGGACGATCTTGGCTCAACGATTTCCAAACTTCATACGCATGGCCTGATGACGGCCGAGCAGAACAATGCCTTCAGGAGTGCGGCCAACAACTCAATGCAAGAACACGAAGCCCCTCGGCATGGCCTTGAAAAGGTCAACAAGGCCCTTCATCCAGACAGTTTGATGAATCTCGTTGAGGGAAGGGAGCTCGTCCGCGAAGCGGTCAATGCTTGGTTAGACCTTAAATGCGGAAATTCAGTTCCGCGTGAAATGGTCGACCATATGGGAGTGCTGAGGTTTGGGCTCTCAAAGTGAATATCTCTAACATATAGTCCCTTTGTTGCCGTATGACTTAGTCTTGTATCGGCGCTAAAGGCGGGTTTTACCTCCTTAACGGAACACAACTAACATCAGTAGATTCATTGCTAGGCGGAAATAGAACACCATCAAAGCCATGACGAGTTCTAACCTCCAGAGCATTTGGACGAATTGCGTAAAATGTTTTAGCGGAATTATTCAGGTGGAATTGCCCATCGGATGATCTTCTCAAAGGCTCATCAGAAACTCTCTTCCCTGTCCTAATCCGTTTGACATACTCCCCCTTTCTAACTTCTAATATCTCTAAGTAAATTCCAGATTTGCACCATGCGCCAAGAGAGGTTGCCCCAACAATCTCCATCTTATTTTCCCGTTGCTCCGGTTGGGGTTTTTGCAAATCTGGAAGCGCTGGAGTGGCCTGGATGACTTCTGTAACCGCTTGTGCATCGGGAGAAGTTTCTAAAGGATCTTGAGCTGTGCAGGCAGTTAGTAAACCAACAATGCATATGAGAGTTTTTTCCATTCTGTTCTGTTCCAATTTTTTTACTCATTTACTTGACTGGTATTACGCGATGGCTTTGCAGTCTTGCAAGCGTCGATGTTCGCGTCTCTGGCCATGTTAGCTTTAACTAGATGGGGGAAAACAATAAAGTCCAGCTTCCTATTTAGGACAAATGCTGCCGTACTCGCAAACATTACCGGAGGCTATATATGGGCATTTATTAGCGCTTAGTTTCCGACTGTTCGGACCTAATCATCAGCTCGAATGTCTTGAGATATCGTGAAAGTTTGATCAAAATCCGCAGTAAGAAATTACTTAGGGTGTCATTTCGCGCTAATACCAAACAAACCTCTCTAACCCTAAACTGGAAAGCGTATCCTCAAAAACAATCGAGCATTGAATAGAGACATTTTGCACGAATGGTCTATAGAGGGCGTATTCGGGCTGAGGGAAGAGTATGAGACAAGTAATTTTTGCGGTCGCGGTGCTGGGCTTATGCTTGGGGGGATGCGGCGAGCCGCTAACGCCGCATGAGAAGGAAATTCGCGAAATTGAACGCGAAATTGGTAAGACTGAAAGAGAAACCAAGCGCCTACAAAAGCGCAATGGAGTCACGGGCGAAACGCCAGTTCCGGCCGCGCCTCTACCAGCTCACGCCCTTATTTCTGACGAAATCACGCAACCCGTGGCAAGCCAGCCCAAAAAACGCAGCGTGGATGTGCGCTTAGACGCGCGGATTTCAAAGACTGATTTAGAGCGTTTAGGCGCGGGTATAAGGCTTCAATCTCCTCATAAAAACAGACTTTTCATCAATTATTACTTACCGGGACAAAAGGTAGGGTCGGGTGCCTGGGCCTCAACCCATTTTACACCTGACCTCGCGGCTAAGATTCACGGCATGACATTAGAGCAAGCCAATGATCCTTTTCCAGCCCTCCCACAAGGTGCAACATCTATCGCAAAGTTTACAGGCAATGAATTTCTTGGCGAGAAGGCGCTGATTTATAATAATAGTGACGGAAAAACCATGAAGGCAATTAAATATAAAGACGGTAGTGGTGATTCATCACAACTCTTTCCGACTTCAAATGGCAGATTAGAGGCGCGAAATGGTCATGGTGAGTATTTTATCATCAACGGTTTATCCGTGTCGATTTACGATTCAAGCGGCCTAATTGAAACTTATACAGCTGTTAAATAGCATATAGAGACATTATCATGTTCAAAACAACATACCTCATCGCCATTATGTTTGGTGCATCCCTGAGTTCTGCGGCTTCCGCTCAAATGTCTCCTGAAGAGTTTTTAGCAGGGTATCAGAATTGCCAAGACACAAACACTTCTCCGACATTATTCACGAATTGCATGAATAAGCTCATGGCCGATAAAGAGGGCAAGCCATTTACCCCGATTGAAGAGTCTGCGCCGAAGTCTCAAGCTGTAAACCCGGCGATTGCAAACAAATGCAAATCAGATTGGCCTGCGGATTTTGAGATGCAGGAACACTGCCAGACAAAGCAATATGACGCCTTGGAAAAGTGGAATGTGGTCAAAGACACTACGGATAGCCTTCTCGCGCCGGCTGTCTCTAAATGCGACACGGATTGGCCTGCCGACTTTGAAATGAAATTTCACTGTTACGAAAAACAGGGGGAAGGGCTAAAAGCGCTCTCTACATATTTTCAGGGTAGTAGCCAGAAAATCCAATCCATAGCGACGCAATGCGTCAGTAAATGGACCCCGGATTTGGAAATGGCGGCTTATTGCACGGAAAAGCAAGTCGCGGCTTACAAACGTCTCAACCCATAATTCACCTCAAAACCTCGGAATAGTACTGATGAACAAATACCATTTGATACCAGCTCTCGCACTTCTGACAGCTTGCGGCGAAGCCAAACCAACGGCGATTGAAGTCAGCGACTTAGGCAAAGCCAGTGCATCTTGCTTTATCCAGCGTACACCCACTATTGATGAGGCGCTAAATCCTTTTGCGGGGCTGGGCGATTTGGGTAGCGCAATGGAAGAATTGACGAAGGCTCCTACCAAGAAGGGCTGGACAATCACATCGGATGATCGCTCTACCGCGTCTCTCAAGACCAAGCGTGACGGCGTGGACTATGCGTGTGAGTTTGCGAAAACTGCCGGGAAATGGACTCTAACTCGCTCCATGTGGGACGGCGAAGAGGCTTACAGTCTCGAAGCCGAGGAAGAGGTTAAAAGGCAGGCTCAACTCAAGCAAGATACCACTTGGGAAGAGAAGGGCTGGATGGGCGAGACTTACAAATACTACGCTCTGCCGATCAAGGGCGCAGATATGATGAACCAAAAGCAATTAGCGATTAACTGCAAACCTAATGAGCGCGGCGTGATGCTTAATGATTTTATTGGCTATAATGACGGTAAAGAGCTTGAGTTTTCCTTCGACAGCACTGTTATGACCTTCGGCGTCAGCGGAGGCGGCTCTAATTCTTATCTCGGCAACCTTGTTGATAATGGGTGGGGCATACAGACCCAGGATCGTGTTGAGGTCGCGGATAAATTTATCGACGCGCTTAAAGGGGCCAATACGCTTGAAATCATGGGCCACACATTTGTTATTAAAACCGAAGAGTTAGCTAAGATTCCTTGCCTGTAATTCAGAAAACCAACCACTGTACTAATAAGAGAAATTTATGAGATATAACAAAATCAAAGTCGGCCTTGTTCTATTGCTTTCCAGTCTGGCTGTAAGCCAACCCGCATTAGCCAAAACAACTTATCTTAATTGTTCCAGTACCAATTCAGAGGCTACATCAAATTATGACGTTACATTAGATGAAGATGCTGGCTCGGTTGTCTATACGAACACTGAAACGGACCAGACGAATAAAATGGAAGGTATATTTACAGCAGATAAAGTTATGTGGGGCAGTGAGGGCAAACACTTTTCCACCAAATTTATTATAAGCCGAGTTGACCTTAGTTTCTCACTGGAAGTTTTGATAGGCGGTCAAAGTGTTGACCCTGGTAAGGGGACCTGCAAAATAGCAGAAGCTCCAAAGCGCGCATTTTAGATTTAGAGCGTTAAGCTTAGGCGAGACACGTCCCGAGTTTTCAAACCGCTCTAAATAGAAATGCACAGCAAATCGCAAACATTACCAGCGGCCATTTTGGGCGATCTAAGTCTCTCGCCCAACATTTACTTTGCACCCAGTGTATACGTATGAGCCTCTCGTAAGAAATGATGCGCGGTCCAGTGCGGTGCGAGTTTACAATTTCTCAGTCTACAGACTGCACATCTTCCCAAACTAAATATCTAATCGGCCAATTTCTTTCGCTTTCGCGACGTCGCCGGTACGATCGTATAGCTTTGTCGTCGTCGCATTTGAATGGTTCGCCATAATTCGAGCGTCCTCGAGGTTTCCGCCGGCATTGAGGTAAGCCGTAATTCCCGTGGCCCTGAATGTGTGATTGCAGACAGGGGAGGTGACGCCAGCTTTGCGCGCACGGCGGCCCACCATTGCCCATGCCGCTTTCCTGCAGAACGGCCGTCCTGTCAGTTTCCCGCCGCGGCCGTTAGATGATTGAAAGAGTAAATCGGTTGGCTCCTTACCGGTTATCACGCGCAGTAAGTCCTCTATGATATCTTCAAGCGTGGGATGCACGGGCATCTCGTGCCGCTTTGAGCCTTTCTCTACCGCGACTATCCAGGCACCGTCGCCTCGGCGTTGATAGTCACGCCGCTGCAGGCCAATCGCCGCCGAGACTCGAAAGAATGAGAACGTCATAATGCCTATGAGTGCACGGTCACGCAGATCCGCCTCTGTCGCTTTTGACCCGCTCGGAATGGAATCTAATATTATTCGAACGTCGCTTGGAATTATGACCGGCGTTTTACCGGTCGTGAGGGAATGACGGGGCGGACGAACAGATTTGGCGGGGTTTACTGAAAGCATCCCGTCGAGGATACAGGCATCTAGAAACATGCGAACTGCGGAAAGATAGAGCCGAACAGTTGCCGTCTCATATCCGCTGTCTGTCATCTGAGCGATAAATTCTGCGACGTGTCGGGGTTCGACATCTAGCAGATCATCGAGCCGAGCGACGCTCACAAAACGATAGAATGCGTCGATGCCGTTTGCATAGGTTTTACGGGTATGTTGATTGACTTGGCTCGAAAGGAACGCTTCATGCAGTTCAGCAAGCCGCATATGCTCGAGCAGAGCATAGCTCCGGGGGTCTTCGAGTGTTTTACTCGACGTGAGAGCTCGTTCCAGAGGCGCTTTTGGGGCTTGTTTTGAAGATTTTGCATGTTTCACAGGACATAATCTGCATTATGTCCTGTGAAAATTAGGTTAAAGTTACGTCGAATTATCTAAATATCTTCGTTCCTATCTGCTGGGTCTGGTGCAATATAGCCGAACTCTCGGAGGCGGCCAACTAATCTCGCGCCTTCTATAGACAGCGCATTACCGCTTTCTTTCGTCGTGTTTAATCTAGAGGGCGCGCATATAATCATATCATCACCGTAAATTTTATCTCTCGCTAAACAGATACACGCTGTAGCGATGCCCTGCTTTTGCCAGTCAGCATTTACCTCGGCGTGAGAAAACCAAACATAGTCCTTGTGTGGAGGGTATTCATTCTGGCGAACACATAACTCTAACGCGCCGATTTTGTTGCCCGCTTCATCCAATGCGATGATGTCCTCATCCCACTCACCTTTGATGGTTACTATGCGCCCGTCTTTCGTTTTATAAGTTTTAGTGGACAATGCTTCTCCGGCCCTCGATCTAGTTCTTATTTGTGCTGCAAGGCACACTTTTGATCACGAACGATGCCTCTATTCCATATTGGGCGAGCTTGCTACCTCTAGGTCATTTTGACGTTTATTGACACCAATGTTCGAGTTACCCCTAAGAGCTGGAAAAGTATCAAGTTTGGGCATTAGGAAACATAAGTTGCATTATGTTTCCTAAGATAAAGTGAAGAGAGGGGTGGTCAATTTCAGCGATTTTCACGAAAATAAAGAGCTCTCACGTTGAGCAAAACACTTTTGTGCGTACTGAGCTAAGTCCTAGTCAAACCCAGTGCCTGCTCCGTTCGTTGTCACCAGGCCAGATCGTATCCAGTATCTTATGTGAGGCGCGAACGCTTCGGCGATAATTCAGATTGACAGCAATTAGCCTTATGATTGTGTTTACGCATCTGTAAAAGCGAGATTTGGCGTGAGAAAGACTCAGGCAGCTATGCAATTCTCAACAAGAAATAAATTCAAGGGATCAATAACTTTGGATTCCTCATTATAGGAATAAAGACATCGAATTTTCAGCCCGTCCCATACGAAACGATAATGATTGCCTTGGACCGCTGAACCAAGAAGCTGGCGGTTAAGTACACTCAAGCACTCGCCAGTAGGTCTCAAATGAGACTTAAACAGGATGCCTTCGACGCCGAGCTCAGCAATGTCAAACCCAATTGCCCAACGCTCCGCCTTCCCGACGCTGGTGGGTAGGTGTCGAGCATCAGCGAATTTTCCGCGAATTTTCCGCGAAAGCATCCGCATATCTAGGTCTGTAGGTTCTTCGGAGGTGCGTGCAAGAAAACGTTCCCGTTTTCGAACGGAGGTCGCTAGGGCGGTTTGTGGGTCTAGTGAAACTTCAAGGCAATTTATGTTAGGATTGAAAAATCGACTCCCTTCCGGGTTGGAGTAAACGAAGGGAGCATGATTCCAGTTCTGCAAACTAGGACAAGATTTGTCTTTCCCCATTTTTTCTTGATTGAGACGCTGATTTTCCAGCCGACGCGGATTTGTAAGGACCTCGATTTCGGTGAAATTTTCGGATACCGAACTATTTAGTCGCTCGTATAAATGGACAGGGGGAAATCTTGACGGGATAAGGTTATATCCCGTCAGATCCATCTCAATTATAGGGAAATCACCCGCCTCTTTGAGCATCTAGATATTGTCTCACTTTGTAGATATCCACCACTTTACCCTCCAGCATGACTTCGAGAGCAGACTGGTCCTTAAAGTACTTGTTTGGTTTTTTTATCCAGCTGTCGGCCGATTTGGGGTTGGGTAGCAAAATCTGAAGGCATTTATAAATGTTCAGTATGTGTGAAATTCTTTCAACGGTGTCATTCGGTAGACTGCCGCCTGATTTTTTCCATTTAAAAAATGTTGATCGTCCGGGCGACCCAAGAAGTTTAATTTGATCATCAGTTGTAAGTTCCCATCCGTCTGCAATTGTAAAAAAAGATTCCATTTCTAAAGGTAAAGGCGAGTTCTCGGCCCCTTGTTTCATGGCCGAATTATGCCGTGGCATTCATAAATCCTCCCGCAGTCCAACAATGGACTTGATTTTTATTTCAGTCCCGATATAGATAAGTCTATATCAGGACCTGATTCGACTTCTAGTCCGTAAAAAAGAGGACCGCAAGCGATGTCTTGCGGATAAGATTATGAGCAAAAAGAATAAGCCAGGTTCTAATACAGGCAAGAATGGGGGAATTTTTCAGGAAGTTGGACCTCGGGGCGGCAAACGTCCTAACTATGCGACCGTTCCAGATAATAGGCCTCTCCCCCCGACTACCACGCCGGGCCACAGTTGGGTTCGCACACGACGAACGCCCGACAGTAAACGCTAGAGCTTATTGGAGGTAGAATGACCAATTTAGTGTATTGCCTAGACGGCACAACGAATGATTATAATTCGGCATATCCGACAAATGTTGTGATGATGCACAAATCCATTGCGGAAACCGACGCAAAGGGTGATCCCCAGCATGTTTACTATGATGCTGGGGTTGGCACGAAACTTGGTCAAAATCTCTTAGGGATGTGTTTTGGCTATGGCCTGATGAAGAATGTCTTGCAGGCGTATGAAGATATTTGCAATCACTACAGCACCGGTGACGATATTTATATCTTTGGATTTTCCCGCGGAGCGTACACAGCAAGGTCTTTGGCCGGTTTGGTTGGTTACGTTGGGATTCTAGATGAACCTTCTCGGCAAAATATTGATCAGGCCGAATACTATTACAAACAGCGCCTCAACAAGTCTGAGAAGCATCTTTCAGAATTCTCAGCTTGGCGAGCGAAGCAATGCACTCAGCACTGCGCAAATAAAATTGATCAAGATTTCAGGGCATCATGCGCTGGTAAGGCTCAAGAGGTGCCGGAAATCATTCGCATTCGTTACGTCGGCGTGTGGGATACGGTCAAAACAATCGGTTTGAATGAACGTAAGTATCAGTGGCATGACCATGACTTATCTGAAAACGTTGATTCCGCGCGTCATGCCATTGCGCTGGATGAACGACGCAACAAATTCAATATTACCGAATGGACTAATATACCGATTTTAAATGAAATCGCTCGGCTTGAAGGTCGTGAAGGTGAGCCGTATCAGCAAAAATACTTTCCTGGAAATCATGGTTCGATTGGTGGTGGTGGTCCAATTAAGGGTTTATCTGACGACGTATTTCAGTGGGTTCGCGAGGGTGCGGAGGAAGCGGGTTTGTGTTTCCAGAAGTCAGTGCGTGGAGAACTTTTCCAATTAACTCCAAACCCACTAGACTGGCTGGACAACAATGTTGGTAAGCCTATGGGGTTTTTTGGGAAGCGAGTAAGTAAAGCCGCTAATTTCGGAATCGGGGTTTTTGGATTTTCTGATCGTCCCGGACCCCGTGAGATCACTAATGTTAGCCACACAGCCATGGTGCGCTATTTTGCGAAACCTGAGTTGTTGCCTGAAGGAGTTCAATATCGTCCTGGGTCTTTAAAACTTATAGGACCTTTGCTAAAGCGTAAAGGCTCTCCATTCTCTGAGGTGGACTACAGAAGCCTATTCGAGTCAATCAGCACCGATAAGCTTGCTTCAGATGAAGAGAAATATGTTAGGATAGATGGGAAGCGTTACCAAGTTCATATTGTTAAGCTGGGTGAAACTCTCTCACTGATTGCGAAAGAATATTTTGGAGATCCGAAAAGGTGGCCTGAAATTTATTCAGCCAATAAAGCTGGCATTTCCAATCCTGATCAGATTTATGTGTCGCAAAGGATTCTTATTCCGCTCGATGAACTTTTGCCTATTGACGTTTCCACTAAGGCTGTGGCTTAGAAATTGTTGTTATATTGTGATGAGGATCTACGTTCAGCAATGATAAACTTTAGTGTCGCGTTGAGTAGAGGCAAATGTGACTAGTCTAATTAACGCTGAATCGCTACCGTTTTTTCTCCAATTTGTAGCCCCCGGTTTCATAATTCTCTACTTCCGTTCTCTTTTTCTGACGGGACGAATGCCTCCTTTAGGCGAAAGTGTTGCCGCTTCCGCGATACTTTCGGTTTTGTATCAAGCTGCTGTTCTCCCGCTTCAAGGCGCCGTAAACCAAGATGTAAGCGGTCATGTTCATATATGGGCTCTCCTAGTCTTCATATGTCCAGCTCTCCTGGGCAGCGGTTTGGGGTTTCTCGCGCAAAAAGGTTGGATAAGACGGATCCTACGAAAACTGAAGCTTAATCCAGTTCATACGATCGGAACCGCGTGGGACTGGCAAGGGGGACGGATCAATGCGGGCTTCGTCATCATTCAAATGACGGATGGCGAGATTATTCGAGGATATGTCGCAGAAAACTCCTTTTTCTCATCAGATCCCAAGGAGAGAGATATTTTCGTAGAGCTGCTTTACGGAAAGGGAGAAGACGGTAGTGATTGGATTAAACAAGGATCTAGTATTTGGATTGCAGGTCCCCACATCAAAAGCATAGAGTTCATCCCCGATGATCGGGGCCCTGAAATTGAAGAGGATACGACTAATGACGGACGAAAATAAATCTGTTCCTAAACGACAATATTTCAAGGATGGGTACACGCCTAGTGTTCCTCTAAAAAAAGGTTACCAACCCTCAGCCAAACCATCGTCGCAGGCCACTCCAAAGAGCGTAACAGGCGGCTATCAACCAACAACAAGCGAAAAAAAAGGTCCTGGTCGACCACCTAAAAAATAGCTAAAAACTATTTTTGCTCGGGATCAAATAAGTCGCGAAAGACGTCCCGAATTTGTGTTGGAATCAATCCGTGCTCACCCAAGCAAACTAATATTGGCTCAATAGTTAGTATAGACATAAAACCTGTTTCGGCATCTTGGTTGTTTTTCACAAGGGAGGAGGTGACCACCCCTAAAGCCATATTAGGCAACATCGCTACACCGCCACTAAAGCCACCTCTTGGTATGGCTGAAACGATAAATTGAAAATGGTCTGAGTGTCGAACATTAACCAGTGCATTGATTTCTCCTTTCACTGTTACGAGGTAGGGTTCCACAGTCATTGGAATAGGCGGGTACCCAAAAATTAAAATTTCTTCGAGGATGAAGTCATCGTCATTCACCCAATCATCAAGATGTCCGCCTAATTCAACGACGGGTAAATTGGCTAATTCGGAAATTCTAAAGACCGCAACATCGACATATTCATTGCTTGGGAACTTGGGATTAATTGGAAAAGTAAGTGTGCTTTCCGAAGGAATGTTCGGGAAGTCATTTTTTATGAAGGTCTCGTAGGTATCAGCCGGTACAAGTAGGCGGGCAGCTTTACTCTCCTCGAATAGGTGTTTTGCGGAAACAAAAACACCCTCCCCGACATGAAAGGCTGTGCCGATCCCTTTATCCCCGTTTTTATCGGTTATTATGACGGGTATGACCGCATTCTTGCAGAGCTTAAAAAGGTCTTTAAAATCTTTTCGCATTAAATCTCCAATGAGGATGCTGAACGTAGGCTTTAATTCAAATGCGGATTTAGACGCGGGCGATAATTTTTCCGTGAGGGTAGTCGCGGCTTTCTTTGTAAAGAATAATGTCGCTTTATTGCCCAAAGGATGGCAAGCGACCCATCTTCCCGGCTAACAAAGGCTTTTAAAGTTTCACTGACAGACAGCCCTGCGGTTTAGGGCAATCGTATTTCGGCAATCTTTATTCCATTCAACGACTGCGAGTGGGTTTATACCTGACTGTTTTGCCGCAAGCCCAAGTCCCGCGGCCCCAGCAAATAGTTCTATTGATCTAAGTTTCTGACTCATAAAACTCTCCAGTCCCTAAGAGACGGTAATTATAGTATTTTGGCAAGGGGTCTTTGATTGTTCAGAACACTATTGTTCGTTTAAAAGCTGTCCCAATCAAAGGGAGACTCATCATATTCGCATGTGTCTTCACGCCACTTGTAAGCTTTTTCTCTGGGCATATTCGTTGTTTTCGCCAAGGTTACGACGCCTATGACGTCATGGCCTTGTTCCGTCAAAAATTTGCAAGCGGCTTTTGCTTGGGAGCCGGATGTGTAGACATCATCGAAGAGTATAATTGGCTTTTCGATTTCAGACGTGATGCTGAATTTGCCTTCATATTGAGACATACTACGAAGTCCCCCTGTTTTATGAGCGGGATCTTTGGGCTCAGTCCATCTTAGCCCTGTATTCGCAAGAATTTTGTGCTCAGGATCGGTTTTATTGTAGCCCTCAATCAATTGGCCAGTGGCTGTGATGATTTTGTGATCCTCTCCCGATCCTGGAATCATATCACTATTAGGTATCGGAATGAGTTCTATTTCCTGCTCTATAATTTTTGGAATAAAATTTTTACCGATAATTCTGAGAGCGAGTTTCGCTATTCTTCCCGAGTCCTTTTGATAAAGGCGAACCTCATTGCCCTTGCAATCTTTAATGCGAAGGTGTCCTTTAAAGTCTTCACGCTTCACAGCTTTAACGAAGACATAAGCATCAAAGTAGCTTTGATGTTTATCCCCCTCATATCCAGTTAAGTAGTCCCAAAAGAACCAATGCGGAATTTTCATAGGGCGTCGATGAGGTCTTTTGTAAATTCTAAGACCTTTACCCGTGGCTCGTCTAAGAATTTTTTGGGCCAGCTAAGGCTAGCGTCGTCCACGACAGATTTAGCAATAAACAAGAAACGGTTTTGGCGCACACATTCTGCGGCTTGATGCAATGTGCCTGACGTATCAGAGGCTTCGATAATCACAGTGGCGTCACTTAAAAGCGCCATTACGCGATTGCGTTGCGGGAAATTTGAGGGAAAAACTCTCTGCCCGTGCATAAAGGGCGTCAGCAATAAGTGGTTTGCGTAAATCTCTTCTTGGAGCCGCTTATTGGCGGCAGGATAAGCTTTGTCTAGCGGAGTTCCGATGACGGCCATGACGCGTCCGCCTGATCTGACGGCCATGTTCAATGCTGCAGTGTCAATTCCGGCTGCAAGACCGCTTGAAACTGCAATGCCCGCTTCGCTAAGTTCGCGCGCCAGTCGTGCGGCGCGGCGGCGGCCCGCCTCAGAGGAGGCTCTTGAACCGACAATGGCAACAGCTTTTTGCTTTAAGATTGAGAAGTCGCCACTTGAGTAGATTTTGACCTCACCCTTGGCTTTTTTGTTCAGGAAATCGAGTTGCTTTTCTTCGGCTTTGACACGACCGCCAAGTTCTATGAGCGTATTAAGGCCCGTGATTTCATAGTCTAAAGGCTCAACATAACTTCCCGCCCGGCTCTTCCGTTGGGGGGCTATATCAGCTTTATGTGAGACCGCACTCATAGCGGTAATATGCTTTATAAATTTGATTTTAGCAATCTCGAACTTTGGACTAAAAGCTTGCCTGCGACTGCTTGCTGATAGACTGCCCCTTGGCAATTGCCTATGCTGATCAAAATGTGGTGGAGATTTGAAAGTCAATAAGAGTCGAATATTTGCGTTAGCTATCTTGAGCCTTGCGATGTCGAGTTGTTCGGCGGTCGCGGGTGATACAGCTTCCAAACCCGAAATCGGAAACCGTGTCTTTACATCAATCTATTGGTCTGACGCCGATAGTGGCCGCTTGGGGGAGCTGAAATTCCGCATTGCGAATAAAGACGCGCCCGAGACGGGAAGCTTGAAACAGCGCGGCGGCGCTAAATGTGAAGCCGAACGCGCGCTTGGCTATGAAGCCAAGGCTTATATGGTTGGCTATACCAAGGGCAAATTGATTAGAATTGAGCGGGATTACGGCGAGGATCGATACGGTCGGTTGGTTGTTGATTTAAGCGCAGATGGTAACGATGTCTGAGAGGCTGGCGATGGAAGCAATTGGGCCCATGAAAATGACTCCTAACTCCGAATAAGTCAAAAACTACAATCTTCAGCGCGGCAAACGGTTGTTTTTTTGCCCGCATCGAGAGTCAATCCAGCTACAATGACTCGCCAGTAAGTTTGAGACCTTGAAAATTACAACATCCCTCTATACGTGTGGTGAGGCAATTTTGACGGTTTGAGAAGTTCTGCTTTCATAAAGTGCGATACCGAATTCGGCGAAAAAGGCGACTACTAGTAATACGCGTTAGAAGGTTCCGGCAGTGGCTAATAGATACTAAGGACTAACTGAAACCGTTACAATAAGGGAGGTTACTGTGAAAGAAGCTGCTAAGCCGCTAGTCTATATTTTTTTAATTTTCTTTATGATTCCAGCTTATTTATTCAGCGGTTTCTTAATCTCCACCATAGTTTCTATGCAAAATACAAGCAACTTAGCCGCTCTTGCAGAGGCCTTCAATGAGCAAGAAGCTCTCGCCAGCGCGATTTCATTTCTGTTTATCTTAATTTCTGCGTATATGATTTTTGTCGAGGAGAAGAAGAGTAAGTTTTTTAAGGTTATCATACTCTTTGGCCTGATACTGATGCTCTGTATCACTTTGTCGAGTTACATTTTGCCTGAACAATACTTTAGCATGGGTGACGGAGGCATAGAAGATAAACACTCAATAGCAGACCTACGTAAAACTTTCTTGGATTACACTTCAAATATTGTCGTTCTCTGGTTTCTGGCGCACGGAGTCGACATCAACAAAAGACTGTCTACTGAGAGAGACGTGCAAAGTGATTGAGAATATGAAATACTTGACGTTCATAGCCGTTTTATTCAGCTTTTTTGGGATAACGACTGAGGTTGGTTATGCGCAAGACGGCCAAATAATTATTGAAATCGATACAAGAAGGATAATTGAGAAGCCGCGCGTCGAGATAAATGACGCTGAAGTAGTAACATCCAATCTCGGTCATAAAAAATACTCAACGACGATACCAATAGTTGAACGCCAGTATTCCGATATCGATTTGATCGTGCCAATCAAAAGAACGATTTACGCAGATGCTTATGATGTAACATTATCAAACAAAATCATCAACAACAAAGCCGCTAACACTCCTGTCATATTAAGGTACGAAATTCCGAATGAAGCGATAACCAACATGTTTAATTGCGAGAATGTTGGAAGGTATATTGCACCAAATTTCTCACCTTCGGGGGCATTGGAGGTATATATATACTGGAAATACGTATATGAAAATTGTCCTGAGCTTGGCGCAATGAAGAATAGTACTAAAGTGAAAGAGGTCGCACTAAACAATTGGTTTGAAGCCCACAAGATGTTGCGAAGCGATAATCCAGGGCGCTATACTGTTGATAAGGACTTAGTCGGATTACTAAACACAAAATATTGTACCTACCCGGAAAATTATGGAATCGGCAGCTTCATCAACTTAGTAGAATATTTTGCGAGTGATTTATCGTTAGCCCAATATCAAAACTGGAGTAAATTCAAAAATCAAGATTATGAAGTTCGCAAAAATTTTGTGTCTAACCTACTCGGAATGTATGAGCAGTTTTACAGTTTCGACACAGCCAAAACTATTCCAGATAAAAAGAAAGAGGCCTGTTCAATTATCAAAAAACATGTGAATGGCCACCCAATTGCGGCGGATATTAACTCCAATTTGAACGGCTCCGTGGTCAATTATCAAAGATATAAGGATTTAATCCAAATTTCGAAAACTCTTATACCATTACCTTAGACAAGAATTAAGGCGGGCTCGCAGCTCCTACCGTTTCGTGGTGTCAGTTCTGGCCAATTTACCGACCATTAGCCTAATTCTCCCTCTTAATTTCCTCAGTCATTCAGTCTCGTAAAATAGCTTAAAACTATCATCCTCAGTTAAATTTTCAGGGCGGTAGGGCAAGACGCAGTCATATTGTAAAATACAATCGGCTTCAAACCTCTCAGATACAGATGGATGCATGGGGGCCCCCCTCGCCTCCTTGCGCGGGGCAGATTTCCATTTCATCCAGAGAAAGTTAGGGAGCCATTTTGGCTTTCTGTCAGCCTGAGCTTTAACTTCATCGTGCTGCATGCCCTTCGCATCAGGATATAGTTTGAGTCTTTCCATATTAAAGAGAGGGGGGGGTTCAATGCTGCCAAGCTGTTCAACCATCCAGTTTAATGACACATCCGATAATCGCGATTCATCCTCGGGATAACTCCCGCCAATGTCTGAATGATTACCCGCAAACCAAACTTGCTGAAACCATTCCGCTTCATCCTTTTTGCGCTTCGGCGGCACATTGTCAGGGTAAATTTGCCACTTAACACGCGTAAAGCTAAGCCGAGTTTCATCAATGGCATTTGCTTGCCGCGCATACATAACGCGGGGATCTAATACTTGGCGGTAGTACTGCTTGCTCGGCTTTGTGAAATGGAATTTAAAGTCCCCTTTATTGGGGAAGTCCTTAATCCACTTGAACCGCAGAAAGAGGAGCCTGGATATATAAACAATAAAGCCAATGGCGATGGCCGCCATAACAGTAATCAGTGATTTCAGAGGGAACTCAAAAGGCAAAATGAGTGAGGCAACATATACAAGTCCGACTATAACAATAATCGGAATAATGCTTAAAAACAGAACGAGCGTTTGAGATCCCAGGGCGGCTACCGTATCAAAAGTTCCGATAAAATATGGTGCAGCATTCGGCGCCCCGTGCTCATTGTTGGCACCATATTTAGTTCTGAAACGGCGGGCTAGCTCATGGCGTTCAGGGCGGTAGTCATCACGCGCCTGTCCCGAACCGTGCTTGTAGACCTTATTGACTGCCTCTGTAGCAATGAGACGTAATTTTTTCCCAAACTTTGGTAATGGATGGCCACCTTCAAGCTGTTCAGGCACGCCGCACAAATGCATGACACTGGCGACGCACCGCACAGTGTAAGCGCCTCGGCTAAAACCAAAAAGATAAATATGATCGCCGGGCTCATAGTGTTTTATTATGAAGGCGTAACAGTCAATGATATTATCAGTTAGGCGGAGCCCGAATGCGAGATCAAAAGAATTGCTGATGAAGCGGGCGAGGCGTGATTTATGATGAGCGTTCTCCGTCTCAGAACCCAGGCCGGCATCATAAAAAGCAATTTGTTCGTTCGGGGCTATCGGGCTATCGGGGCCCGAACGCATTGCCCGATAAAGCTTATAAATATTAGACAGTCTTTGATCGGGCCGCAGCCCGCCTGCTTGACCGGTTCCGTCAGAAAAAATCAGGATATTCTTTGCCATGTCAGCCTTATCGCCGAGTTGATTATGTTACTGTTCTGTCAAGCAACTCTCATTTTCCAAATGCCATCGCCCCGTCTTAAAACATTCTATCACTTCATGAGTTTCAGTAGCTGCACGGCGTGAGATCGTCGCATGCGCTCCCGGTGTATTGTTCAACTCATCGATTGGCGCCCATCCAATAACCCTGACATTCCAATTCCCGTGGGGTATAACGGTAGGATCAATTCCTGATTCTGCAGCAATTTTTTTGACCATCTCCGCGCGGGCTGATCGCGGGCGTACATCATCGATCTGCTTTCGGGTTTCTGTATGGCAACTCACACAATCTGTATTGAAAAAATGACTGGCGGCGGCATCAGAAATAACGGCAGAAACGATATCTATACTTTCGCGGCCCGCGAAGGAATCCGCGGTTGAAGTGCCGGCTCCAGGAGCTTGTGCGGTAACAGAATTAGGAAAGTTTATACCGCAATCAATGGATGCTAGATTTCGCGTTGCCGGCGATGGCATGACAGGAGGTGTGTCCCCTGTGAAATTGAGCATTTGCGAAAAATGCGCTTGGCGTGGATCCTGGCTGGGTTGAATGACAGCGGGACTGGGAATGGGCCTCAGGCCTGTGTTCGTATTCTCCATCGCCAAAAATATCCAAGGTTCAAAACGTTGGGGAATACCTGCAATAGAGACTGCAAAAAGCGTGTCATCCGTTAAGTGCGTATTGAGAAAATCTTGTAAGGCGTCTTTAAATTCAGGGCCCGCAACGTTGAAGGCAGGATGTACATTTAGAGGTCCTGATGTATCAACGCCGTGCTCGGAAGCAAACTTGTCTTTAATAGACTTTAAATCATCCACTGCGGTAGCAAAACGCACCATATCAGGCGTATTGTGAAGTGCGCAAGTGCCAGCTTTGTCCGGTCCGTGAAACGCATAAACAAGATGAAGACTAATATCATCAACATCCAAAGCGCCGTTATTGTTTCTGACGGGTTGCGCTACCAGACGTATTTGTGGTGACTTCCCAAAGTTATCAAATATGTCTTGGCTTAATCCGGGTGCTCCCGGGTCTATCCGGATAGCAGAAATCACCCACTCTTGTCTTTGCGGCGTCGACCTAAACCCAATTTTATGACGTGTGCTTTTAACCGTACCGACGGGCCCTGTCGCAATCGCTATAGCTTGGTCAAATGTAGTTTGCGGTAGAACCCGTCCGCCATCGAAATCCGTCAGCCGGATCATTTTCATCATATCGCTTTGGCTCGCAGGCGCTGGGAATAATATTGTGACATCATTGGAATTAAAATCTAACGGCCGCAGGTTCAGATCTTTCCCGTTTACAGACTCAACGAGGGTTGAAGGCTCAACACTTTCCAGAACATCTGGTTCATCGGATGAGGCCTCGGAGCTGTCCTGAGTATTGCCGCTTGACGAACAACTGATCATGATACCAAGGATTACCGCTAAGCTTAGGTTGTAGAATAGTTTCGTTTTTTTTATCATGGTGCCCCCGCATGATTACAGACTGCGCTCTCTATCTTTTAAACCTTAACATGAGTTAATATCTTATACAAGATGACACCGGAGTAATAATTGTGTAGGGGTGACTCTCTTAGAATGGGGCCTCACTATGAAATTTCTGAAAGCGTTTTTCAAAAAAATCGCTCGTTTTCCAAGCTGGTTTGCGCGAAGCAGGTGGAATAAAGTAATTACCTTTATCGCGATTCCCGGCCTTTTTATTGGGTACTTGTTCATTGTATTTTTAGGCGGCTTCACCAACATCTCCAGTTATGTTGGCTATGGAAAAGTTAAAGACAATGACAAAGCCTACGACGGCTTAAGTGAATCAGATATTGTCTTTTTGGATCAAGGATGGGACGATCGATATCGCAATCGCTACTACTTCACGCCGCAAGGTTCTTATATTTTACCGCTTGATATTGCTTTAAATTTGGAAATGCCAAATACGCAGGATTTAATTTTCGCTGATGATGGGCCTGTCATAAAACAATACCGCTACCTTGCTTATCAGTCAGGTGCCTTAAATGGTAAATTGACCAAAAAATTAGATATCAAAACACCAAATCAAATCTACCCTGACTCTGCATCGCTTGAGAATCGCAAATTGCCAGTCGGATTTACCGTAGACGGCACGCCGAGGAACCCGATGTTGGGGATCAATTGTGCGGCCTGCCATACCTCTAATTTAAGCCATAAGGGGAAAACTATACGTATTGAGGGCGGCGCGGCAATGGGTGACTTCATGGGTCTCTTCGGTGCAATAGATGATAGTCTCGTAGCGACGTTGAAGGACCAAGATAAATTGACAAGATTAGCCAAACGTCTAACCGAAGATGGGGAGATTGATCTTGATGGCTTACGGCAGCGTCTATTAGTCGCCTCGGCAGAGCGACAAGCCTGGCAAAGAAGAAATTCAGACACAATCTCGACTGATGCGCCTCACGGGCATGGCCGAGTAGATGCTTTTGGCGTTATCTTCAACCAAGTTCTGGGGCGTGACTTAGGATTAGACTTTCCGGCTCCTTCTGATGATATCGTTGATGGCCAAAGCGATGCCATGGCCACATCAACCCTTGCAGCCATTCATGGTAATGTTCGGGTGCCAGATGCCCCCGTAAGCTATCCCGTACTTTGGGACACACCCTTTATGGGGCGCGTTCAATGGAATGGAAGTGCGAATAATGTCTCTCGCGGCGGCGTTTTAGGCCGTAATACAGGACAAGTATTAGGTGTTTTTGGAAAAGTTGACGTAACAGAAAACAATATTTTGCCAGGCTATTGTTCTACAGTGAAGCGTGAGAACCTTCAGCTTTTTGACTATTGGATTCAGTCTTTGAAATCGCCCAAATGGGAAGATGCCGCTGAACAAAAAGTTCTGCCCCCTCTCGGTAATCAGGCGCTGATAGATAAAGGGTTTGATATATATCACGGAAAAAAAACTTACAAAGCTTGGGTCAAAATTCCAGGTATCGAAAATAATTGTTCGAGCTGCCACAGTATTCCGAGTGATGACTACCGAGATAAACCGTTTGATCAAAAGGAAAGCTGTGAGCTGCCCATAACTCTAGTGCAGTCAGACTATATAGGCACTGACCCTAACACAGCAAAAGCTAGTGTTAGGCAGGGCGCTTTCTCAGGGCGTCTCGGCGGCAAACCTACCAAGAAAGATCCGGACGTTCTCGTGCAGTCTCAAGAACAAAAACTGACCTTACTTAAAGAGGTTGTGTCGGCGTCAATCGCAGGCTCTTTTCAACCGATAACGTGCCGGGGCGATTTCAGCGTTAGCGCTTTGACAGATTCATGGAATGGATTCGGAAAACTCGCCCGCGGCAAAGTCGATGCGGCTATCAGTCAAGAAGAAAGCGCTAATAGTGTGATTTATGACAATATTAGCGGCGGCTATGCGGCCGAAGCAGATACCCGGATTGATGAATGCGCCAATACCGCTATTCGCCGTGACCTGACGCAAGACGAAATTGAAAAAGGCCTGCAGGCAGACCCTTATAAGCTAACGTTTGACGCCGATGCCTACCGTGCGCGGCCCCTCACAGGTATATGGGCTTCCGCGCCTTATTTGCACAATGGATCTGTACCGACCCTGTATGACCTTTTAACGCCTCCGCGAGACCTAGACGGAAACTGCCCGGATCCGGAAGATCGTTGTCGGCCTGTGACATTTCATGTGGGGAGCACCGAATTTGATCCAACGCATGTCGGATTTCGGAGCGAAGCGGCAGAGCATACAACTTTAATAGATACTCGGCTTTCAGGTAATTTAAACACCGGCCACAATTTTGTGACAGGGCTCTCCCATGAAGAACGTCTTGCCCTATTAGAGTATCTCAAAACTCTTTAAAACCCGGGTCGAATGATAAGGTATTGCGCCTTGATCGTGAAGGCCGAGCTAATATTCGGCGCTATTTATGCGGGGTCAAAGTTTCCAATTGAATCGACTGGAAGAAAGAGCCGCGAGGGTTGCGACAGAAACGGCTGAAAGCCAAATTTGGTGTAGAACGTCCGGCGTCTCCCAATCTTTTCCGGGTCACCGCAATCAATGACATCGAGAAGAACTACGGCCGTGGCAACAGATTCAGCGCCTCTTGCAATCCGTTTCAAAGCGTCAGCAAGTAGGAGAGCTCCCAGTCCCTCATTGTGCCTTTCAGCATCTACCCCCATCATAGATACAAAGGCGGCAGGGATATGGCCATGCCCGGGTTTCCCGCGTTTATATTTAGCCGGAAGGTCTGAAAAGTGCACAGCGTGAGCGTTTAGAGTATAAAAACCAATTATTTCTTCAGGGGCTTTTACCTCGACCATGACAAAGAAACTGACGTTGCCGGCTTTTGAGAGCTTCCCTGCCGTCTTACTGAAATATTGATCTACAGCGTCAATACCGGACTCAAAGCCATCCCGCTTGTGCTTGGACTTATCGAAGGCCTCGATCCGAAATAAGGCTGCCATTTCAGGAGGAGCTTCTTAAAGGCTCTCGACCTCTTCAGAATGCCGTTCCAGAGCTTCTGTGAGCGCGGGGGCAGTTTGAGGCGCATTCATGGCCTCGAAAAATGCCGCGTGGTCAGCCGGCGTGAGCTGAGTGCGCTCGTGAGCTTCAATAACGGCTTCAGCCGAGTCTATCACAGATCGGCGCGTGAACTCAGAAAGGTTATAACCGGACAATAAGGCAGCTTTCTCGACACGTTCTTTCGACCGTGATTGAAGCCGAACTTCAAATCGTTCGGATTTCGCTGATGATGATTTGCGTGCGGCGCGAGCCATAGTAAGTTCCTTAAGATACCTATGTTATGTACGGCAATAACCCGTACATGTCAAGATTCCAATAATTGAGCATGTCATTTATGACGCGGCCCGAGAGCGACAACTAAACGTAAAGATAAAACGCCGGTTCAGGCTTTAAAATTCTTACTATCGCGATAGCGGGTGATCATAGCGGCCGTTTCATTGCTTCTGTAACATGACGGCGAGGCTACGCCCAGCCTTGAGTAGGCCGATCGCTAGCCGCATTTAGAGCCCGTTGCAGGCTCGGTTGTAAGGACTAGCCGAAGACACGCCGGCTTATCGACACCAATGGCAATATAGGCCTTACAGGATGTCGACCAAGCGAAAACCCAAAAGGCAATGCCGGACGCATCACCTAAGCTTTGATCGGTCTGACATTTTTCACGATTAGCCGGCTAAGTTTGCTGACAAGGTTTCAAGGGTTAATGCGTGAATTGATCTGCCGTTGATTGCTTGCGCTAACGCCATGATCTTTTGCAAGGCCTGTCCAAGTCATGAGAGCTTCACGCGTTTGTTCAATGATTGCGCTTATGGTTTGCCGTTTGATGTCGAAGGCCTCTCCAAGCTCTTTTAGATGAGACCGCTGAGGCAGTTTACCCTCGCCCATGACCAACATACTTTGTTGCCCTGCCGGCCCGGATGAAAATGTCAAATCATATGCAGGGGACAGTTTCCATTCACCGGATGCATCCATCAGAAACGTAAAGTTTTTTGAATGGTCATCCCTGTTATGGGCCAGCACGTTAAACACTGCGATGCGGTACATTTTTTCTGTTTCGCGCACATCACGGGTTAGATGTCTTGTGAGCTTCAGAAGGTCTTTATAGTCTAGCGAAGGTATTCTGAAATTATGATGTAAAAGGCCGCTGACTGTGTGCATGTGTATTCGCTTTGAGCCCAAACGATCGAAACGTTTTGTAGCAAAATATCCCGGCCCAGATCCTGCGGGGAATAGATGCGTCTCCATCATATCTAAGCCTGCTAATTTCGCCATCTTTGCGTAGACTTGTTCAATTGGGCCTGCATCCACTCCGTCTTGCGTATTGGCAAATTTCACAAGCCATGGCTCAAAGCCTTTATCCATGGTGGGTGCACCGTGAATAATACGCCCGCTTTTCTTATCAAAACCTATTTGAGCTTTCGGACGCGCGCCTGCGGACGATCCGTTCAGTGCAAGAAGTTCCTCCAGCACGTTCTCCGCCTCTCCTTTTAAAACGTCCTGCACCTGATGGGCTAACCGGTCCAAATCAAGATCGCCGTTTGGAGTGTCTTGCGAGTGATCGGGGGCATAAGTGAGCGCGCCCGTGCCTGACACCCCAACATGAGCCAAGCGGTCAAGCGGGCTTATTTCCGCCGGCAGAATGTCTTGCGCCCGCATTGACCGATCAAATAACAAGCGCCCCCATCCATCGGGGAGGCTATCATTGAATAGTCCCGGCAGGCTGTCAAAGAGGCCCGCATCAAAGGTCTTCAAGCCCGGCTGCACCGGCAATTTTAGGGGCGAGACATTGAGGCCTCGATCCAAAAACTCCGTAGCGTATTCAAAATAGATTATGTGGTCTCGACTTGCGAGGCGGCCTAACGGTATGGCCCCCTCGCCAAAATCTAACCCCACTTTTACTTGTGCGAGAGGCGATATGCTCATTTACGCTTGCCTCTTTGACGAGGTAAATTTGGAGTTCCCGACAACACATCATCAATGGATGCAAATGTAGTCTTCTTTTGCGCGCTCGCTTCAATCATTTCTTGGAGACCCCCAACAACAGTCATCAACTTGAATAGGTTTTCTACCGAGACGGCACCAGTCTGTTCGAATTTCCGTAGGGTAGCCAAAGCCACGCCTGAGCGTTCACTAAGGCCTGCTTGCGTCAGGTCCAATGCCAAGCGGCGCTTTCGCAAATTTTTAGAGAGAGCAAGTTGCGCTTCTTTTGTGCTCATAAGTGATATCATATAGGTACATATACACTCAAATTGCCCTTAGGGCTACTATTTTAGTAATTAAAGCTCCATTTAATGCTCAATTAAAGGACTGAAATCCATAGTAAGGCGCTCCGGGCGATCGAGGCTGTGGCCCGAAAGCATAATTTGATATGAGGGCCAAGATAGTCCGTCCGGCTCTGGTCTGGCCGATTTAAGATATACTGTGGGTAAGCTCGTCAAGTGAAAAGCCTGCATTTCGAAGGCAATTGGGCCATATGGTGGACGAAATAACCTCTCAAACATTGATAGAATTTGGTTGAAATTTTGATTGAAAGCCCTCTTAGCGTCTTTCGGCCATAAAGACTCACATTCAGTTGATATTCCGCGACAAATGACTAGAATATTTAATTCAGGCTCCGGAGGGCTACACTATGAAAAAGTTATTTCTAACCATATTTGCAACAGTATTGGTTTTGACCCTCTCCCCTCCTAGTGCATTTGCGCAAGATTATGATGTGGGTGGGTTAAAAATTGGAATGTCTCAGACTGAAGTTGAGACTATCATATCTGAAAATGGATATGAGCCTTACTTCAAGGCCGGGCGTAAAACTCATATTCAAACCGCCCCTACTTTTGAGCAGGCTGTCCAGCAAAAACAGGGTAAATACTTCCCCAAAAAGAATCAGGAAGGCTTAGGCTCATTGGTTTTCCAAAAAGACAACAGGGAAGTTATTGGGGTTCAATTTAGGGAGTTTCCTAGTGGCCCTGTCGTCATTGGCGTATCCTATTCATTGAGAGATAAAACTATAACGCAGCCCGTATTTGTTGAACGCGTGGCGTCAAAATATGGCAAAGCAGACCAAAATACAGCCATGCCAGACACATCGACTTGGTTAGGCGATGAGGACATTGTTATTGATGGTATCAGCATTAAGGAAACTCTTAGAAGACCCGGTATTGGCCTAAACCTCACAGGGCTGGTCAATTCAGTAGACTATAACACCGCTCTTAATGCTGCCACCCCTGCACCCAAAGGCAGCACTTCTTTTTAAAATGTATCTTGAGCTTCGGAGGTAATATCCAGTGTCGAAATTAGAAACCATGCCCGAGGAATTATTGAAGCTGCTGATGGTCATGGTTCTGATTGATAACCACATCGATGAAA